>Ga0256833_1000018_pt1 | contig 141721 bp, 144 predicted proteins | sample 356284metaG_FD_190535 | JGI IMG/M metagenome (GOLD analysis project Ga0256833, IMG submission 190535) | Hydrothermal vent microbial communities from Mid Atlantic Ridge, Atlantic Ocean - 356-284 | ecosystem: Environmental > Aquatic > Marine > Hydrothermal vents | place: Atlantic Ocean: Mid... | reverse complement strand
CTCAAAGCTTTGTGAGAGCCTCCCAGTTACAGCAGCCGCCTCAAGCTCAGAGCGCGGAGTTAAGCCCCGCCGCGGCGGAAGGCGGGAAGGTGGAGGAACAGGTTAGCTTGGAAGAGGCGAGCCAAGTAATACCTATTGTTTCACGCACGGGCGAGGCCCTGGCAAAGATGTATGTTTTCCCCGACAGGATAGTGATAAAAACCCTGAGGCCCTTCCACTCAACCACGCCGCCGTTTAGAGCCTTCTTCCTGAGAAAAGTGCTCGAAGGATATAGGCGCCGCGCAGAAGACCTCATTGCACAGGGAGCTATAAGGCCCGAAGAGGCCTTCAGCTACGACGTCGAGGAGGACGAGGAGGGCGTGATAAAGGAAATCGTGATAAGGAATTATGGAAGAGGGGGAGGCGGCCCCGGCGATATTAAGGAAATCAAAAACACCCTACGCTGGACCCTCGACAAGATGGTTCAGCGGGAGCGGTGACCGCTCACCTCAGGACGGTCTTTTTCTGGCTTTTATACATCTCGATGAGCTCACGTTCAGTGGTAGCCTGTTCAGGCTTCTTGTCGAACCGGTATCGGCCCGTGAAACGCGGAAAACGTATCGCTAGTCCAGCTCCCTCCTGGATACTGTTTAGGCAGCACGTGTGGAGAGGGCTTAGGGTTATTTCGGCGCCAATTATCTCCAGCACGATTGCCGGCACGAACCAGACGTCAGCCTCTATCTTCGAGACGACTCTTGGGTGCCTGTGGTCTATCTTGTAGGGCTCTAAGAGGCCGGGCAGCTTTGCCAGATCCTCGTCCGTGAAGCCGCTGCCAACCTTGCACACAGTCTTAAACACGTCTTCTTCGGGGGAATACGCGGCCATCAGCAATGCCCCGTATGTTCCAGCCCTTTTACCCCTGCCATAAAAAGCGCCCACCACTACGAGATCCACTGTGTCCGTCATCTCCATCCTGTAGTCTCGCTTAAACTTGATCCAGAGCCACCCCCTCGCACCCATCTGGTAGATGCTCTCAGGCCCTATGGACTTGCACATCAGGCCTTCACAGCCCTCGCTTATTGCCTGTTCAAAGAAAAGCATGAGGTCGCGGGGGTTAACGATTATCTTGCCTACGGCCAGCCTGACGTGGTCGTCCTCCGCTGTTATCTCGGATAAATGCTTCTTCCGCTCTGGCAACGGGAGCTCTATCAGCTCTTCACCCTCCCTGTACACTATGTCGAAGAGATAGATCCTCACCGGGTACTCCTCCATGGCTTTTTCAACGTCGTATTTGCGCCTCCTATGCATGAGTTCCTGGAAGGGCAGCATGTCGCCTGTGTTGGGGTCCACTGCGACAACTTCTCCCTCAACTACGAACTCGTCGCTCTTCAGCCGTTTCACGTACTCGACGACGTCGGGGTAGTGATGAGTTATATTCTCGAGCCTCCTGCTGAATAGCCACACCTTGTCCCCCTTCCGGTGGGCCTGTACCCTCTCGCCATCATACTTATACTCGGCTAGGCACTTTCCGCCGAGCTTGTCAAGTATTTCCTGGGGGTCGCTCAGCCTCTCCGCAAGCATAGGCAGTATAGGGATGCCCACCTGGATTTTCATCTCCTTTAGTTTGTCGAGACCCTCCCTGGCCAGCACGGTCGCTATGTATCCGAGGTCTGGGTGCTTCGTGTAGGCTTTCTCTAGAACAGTTCTAGCCGCCTTTTTGCCCGTAAAGGCTATGGCCAGCGCGTCGAGAATAGTCATGTCGGCCACCCCCAGCCTCAGCCTGCCGGTAACCGTGCGTACAAGGTACTTGGCCTCTATGGGCTCGGCGTCCCGAAGCAGAGAGACGAGGGTGTTAACTTTTACATCCTGGGATCCCTCCCCCTGTGCTTTAGCTATCTTCATTAGAGAGTCGTACACCCTCCTCACCGTCAGCGGCTGCGTCACGGCCGCGCCTCCCAGAAAGGCTGTTAAGCCGCCGGCCCTATACTTCTCCAGCAACTGTTGGGCTGTAAGCCCCGGATCCCCCAGCTTCTTGTACAGCTCCTCAACCTTGCCCTGCGAGACGCCCACTGCCCTAGCTATAGCCCTCAACGTCAGCTTCTCCGCAACGCCTAGCTCTACGCCCTCATAGTCCGGGCGCAACTTGCCCTGGGTTAAATATATCACCTTGTCGAGAACCTCCACGGGGGTCTCCTTGAAGAGAGCAACGAGGTACTCCGTCATCGCTATACGGCTCGTGGTCTTCTCGATTTTTTCGTAGAACTCGACAAGTCTGCGATAAAGCATATCGCCTTCAGGCATGAAAATCCCTGGGTGAGTAGTGTCCGAGTGCTACTTATTGCTGCCGCATGGGCTACTTTTTAACCCTCTCGCATATTGGCGGCGGATGGTAGGGATCTTCTATGGGTATGTGGTATAACGTGCAGCGTTTCCGCTCCTTTGAGTAGAATATACAGGTAAGGCATGTCTTGCTTAGGTCTACCTTCTCTTCCCGCGTCTCTGGCGCCGACACTTCCTCTGGCGGCCTCCGGGGGGCTGATTCGACAGGGGGTACGATAGCCTGGGCCGGCGGGCTTGGCGGCTTAGGCTTTACGGGCGGAGAGGGCGGGGGAGGCCTTGGCTTGAGGCGAGGTAGGGGCGTGGGCTCTATACGCCTTATCTGTTCTTCTGACGGTGGAGGCGCTAGAGGGGGCTTGGAGGGTTCTGCCGCCCTCTCCCTTGTTAAGGGGGGTAAAGGCTCCTCGTCAAGCTTGAACTCTTCAGGCTCTACTACGACGCCCCGCTTTACCCCACCTTCCTCTACACTGGAGAGGGGCGGGGCACGCGGCTCTGGCTCCTCTCCCACAGCCTCGGGGGCAACCTTCAATTCCACCGGCTGTTCCTCCTCCGTCGACGCGACGGTTTTCCCTGTCACTTCTACGGCGGGGGGAGTGGGCTCTTCTATGGTGGTCGGCGCGACCGGGGGGATAGGCGTAACCTCTTTTATCTCGATGGGCGGCTGTTTTTCCTCAACCTTGCTCTCGGCTATAGGGGGTGGAGCCGGCTGCTCCGCAGCGGGGCTTTCTAGGAGCGCGCCTACGCCCAGTATCAGCTCTCTAAGCTCCTCGGGTGTAGGGTATTTTCCTTCTAGAACCTTTTCACCGTCGACTACGATTGCCGGTATAGCCTCTATCCCGTACTTTCTTATCTCCACGGTGTACATGCCGCCGAAAAGTTCCTCGAGCTGCTTTATGAAAGCCTTGAACTCCGCCGGATTCTTTATCTTGAAGGTCTTCACCTTTAGCCTGGGCCTCTCGCCTGGAGGGAGGGAACGCAGTATCTCGTTTATTGTCCTGAAAAGCTCTAGCGACCCCCTGTCTCTTCCTATATATATTCTTACCTCCTTTACCATGACCCTGTATACCTCAAGGATAATTCTTCTGGAAAATATTAGGACGGCCTAGCATATATCATAAACGCCTAGGCCCAAAGCTCACGCTCTATAACCTCGCCGCCGGGGGTAACCTCTATGAATATCTGGGCCTGGAACACGTATACATTCACCCTCCCCTCCCGCCACGCGTCCTCGCTGAGTCCCGCCTTCAGGCACGCGTTCTTAAGATACTCTTCGACGTTCCAGTCATACTCTACCGGTACCTGGGGTAGAAGCAGGCCCCTAGCATAGCCCGACTCTATTATTATACCGTCCCTTCCGACCTTTATCTTGTCTAAAAGCTCCTCCGGATCCCTGTACTCGACCCTTCTCGGCGGCGTGAGCACGCTGACCTCGAATATGACGTCTTTCATCTCCCGCAACGTTAGTGGGGGGAACCGGGGGTCCTGCGTGGCCGCCGCTATGGCAGCCCTTATATCGCCCTCTACGAGGGGGTATACGGGCTCCGGGTAGCCTATACACCCCCTAAGTATCCTGTCGGCTCTCCTGGACTCGGGGTCAACGACTATGCGCTCTATCGTCACGAATACGCCGCGCTTCTCCCATAGCCTTAGAGGGGTCTCGGGCGGGGGGGTTATTATGCGCGCAGAGGAGAGATACTCCTCAACAGCCCTCCTTGCGAGTTTTACTAGAAAGCGGCCCTCCTCTATTGACAGCTTCTCCGCATTCATTAGCTCTCACCCTAACGTTCTCCAGTACGGCTTCTATTTCCTTCATATGCGTGCCGACCCAATAAATGTGTCCGCAGCGCTCACATACGTAGAATTCCCTGTAAAGCCGGTAGACCTTCTCGGGAACCTTTCCGGCCACCTGCTCCCTCTCCACTCTCCTAAGCTTACCCCCGCAAAGCGGGCACCGCGTCTTCTCCATGTCAACTCTGGCCTCGATTCCAAGTATTTTTATGGCGATGCAGAGCGCCTCTTCGAAGTCCTCGGGAAGGTATACCGCATTTATACCCTTCCTCGAAGCCCTGAGTACAAGGGCCTTATCCCTGGTAAATAGTATGTCGCCGGGTGACAGCCTTGACAGAATATCCTTATCCGCGGCGTCTCCCAGGTACCTCGCATCCACCCCCAGTATCCTCAGCCACCTGGCAAGCTTGCCGAGCATGCCGTCAACGTATACTCTCTTGGAGCAGTTTTCTCGAGGCCTCGTAGAGTGAGTGCTCGGATACAAATACCTCTTCACCCTCGTCTGGCGCATAGATCCCGTATGAGTGATTCCTTATCCCTGAGATTAGCTCGGAGACGCTCGTATATATGTGGGGCTTGTCGAGGAACTCCTTCAGGGAGTATATTCTAGCCGAGAGCCTGCCGCCCTTCGCCAGGTACTCGGCTACGCCGGCCGCGGTGGCTATGTACCTCGTCTTCCCCCTATAACATACGGGCACGGCGCCCGTGAGCCTTTCATCCATTGCCTCGACCACCCTCTTAACCGTAGACATGTAGGGCACACACCCCTCCCTGCGTCTAAGAAGGTATGAGACCACCACGGATGTATATGCGGCCCTTTTCATTAAGTGGAGGAACATTGACCGCGGCGTCACAGCCCCTACGCGTCTTCTACCTTCTACTACTATGAAACGGCTCCCCCCATCGGCGTAAAGCCTGTAGATCCTCCTCAGCCCGGGGTTCCTGGAGAAGACTCGCAGACACTCGCAGTCAGTCTCCCAGCCTATAACGTGGTGAGGCAGCCTAAACCTCGGAATATACGAGCCTGCCCTCTCTAAGCGGAGCACTAGGTAGCCTATAGCCCCCTTTAACCCCCCCTCTAGTCCGGGCAGCTTAGCGACCTCTTCCAAGTAATCCTTCTCCTTCACCTCTTTACCACCCTCCGCGAGATGTAGAATCCCCCCTTGGGCAGCAGCCGCTCTAAGATGCCTGGCTCTGTCTTCCCCACGCCGCACTCCTTTAGGAGGCGCTGCAGCTTATCCACCACGAGCCGCTTAGAGACCCTCCCGGGCTCTACCACTAAGAAGCAGCCCCTCCTCCCCTCTAGGGCGATCTGCGGCAGGGCGACTATACCCTTACCCTCCTCGTAGCCTACTCCCAGGCCCAGCTTGACCCTACGTATATAGTTTCTCTTCCCGTATACCATGAAGGCCCCCTTAGACAGGTATTCCCCGCTGGGCGCCTTCTTGGACACCTGGCTTCCCCTAACCCAGTAGACGTCGACGGCGTAGAGCCCGCCGCTCCACGCGCTGGAATAAGAAGCTGCAAACTGGGCTGCTTCAAGCAGATCCCTCTCTGAGGGCTCTCTGCCTAGGGTCTTTATTATCGTGGCTGGTGCTCCGTGGATGTCGGCGTGGAGGAATATGTCGCTTGGCTCTAGGTAGCGGCGTACTAGGAGCTCGTTTTGCCCGGCGCTTTTCCCTGCGACGACGATGAAGCCGCCGGTTGTTGTGAAGTGCCTGAAGTCTTCATACCACCTCTTTTTCTCCTTCTCCCGCATGGCGGCTTTCTCCACGGGTTGGCGCTGCACTAGGGAGGGTAGCTCCAAAAGGCGTTCCCGGACACGCTTTAAAGCCCTGTACCTGTCGACGAGGTTTTGGTGCGCAGTGACCTTTGCGTCGATCTCCAGCGGGAGACCGTCGATCTCGACTAGGAGGGTCCACCTGTCATGCCTGGCGCCCCTATACTGGGGGTACTCTCTACTTAGGGCCTCGTCTATAGAACTCCACTTCAACCGAGCCTCCCTTAGGCTCCTGTAGCGGGCTATTAGGCGCGATAGGAGAGAGATGTTTTCCTCCAGCGCTTTTATCTCCTTCTCCAGCTTCTCTGCGGCCTCCACAAGGCTCCTATAAGTAGTGGCCTCCACCGCCTCCTCCGGGGAGCAGCCCCTAAGTATCAGTGAGGCAAAGTAGCCGGGGGCCGCCTGCAGGTAGTCTACTTCCTTGATGTGCTGCCCCAGGTGCGTGGGCGGGAACGGGTATAGCGCCCCCACCTGGCCGACCCTGAACCCCCTACGGTCCTCCAGCGAGGAGAGGAATATGCGCCGCGCCTCCCAGTATGCCTTCTCTAGGTCGCCGGGGTCGGCGGCCCTCGCCCTGGAGGTGGGGTCTAGGCCTGCCCGGTAGAGAGCCTCATAGGCTAGCTCGCCGGGCACGCCGCCTGCGATCGAGAACGCCGCCACCAGCCTCCTGGAGGCCAGGGAGTCGACCCTGGAGATTACATCCTCCGGCGTCAGCTCTAGTATAGACTTGGGTGGGGGAGGGGGCACGTATCGTGCACCCGGCTCGACGGCGCGGTCCCTCATCTTTTTCCTCCGCATGGCATATCTTATCTCGCCCCCCGGGGCCACGACGACGATGTTCCCCTCCCTGATCCACTCGAGGATTAGGGCGGCCGACGGCAAGCCTAGCCTGAGCACCCTATCGCCGTTTAGAGGAGCCGCCTCCTCTATCCTCCTACCCTTGATGTGCCTTCTAAGCGGAGTATAGGGGGAGAGGGGCGCCGGCGCCTCTCCGGCCAACACGGGGCCTACGCGCGGCGAGAAGAGAAGCCACTCCATGGGCGCCCCCTTGAGCCTCAGGGCTAGCGTCTCTCCGCACCTATACGCGTTCACCACTCTTGCCCCCTCCACGCCGCGGAGGAGGGGCCACAGCTTGTAGAGGTCGAGGACTGTTATAACTCGCTCCGTCGACGCCATGTATAGTCCAGGACTATTTCTCCCCCAACTGGATAAAGCTTAGCCACCCTCAGCGTCCCCTCCTTGAACTCCGTGGCGACACGGTGAGTGAAGTATGGGGAAAAAACTGTTTCACCGAAGCTTCTACGGGACCGGTAGTTCACGGCTACGAACCGGCCCCCTCTCAGGGCTACTCTTAGGCCAGCATAGAGTACCTGGGCTACGGCGCCCCACCTGGCCTTGTAGCCCGTCTCCGTGTCGAAGAAGAGCCTGGGCACGCTGTCCAGCACTACTAGGCCGTACTCTCCCCCGCGCATGAGGCTCACCATCTCCTCCGGAGACAGCGTGTAGACGACACTTACCCCCTCAGCTTCTCCCCCAGCGGAGTAGAGGTACCGGGTGAACCTGCCAACCAGGTCGAAGTAGAGCACGCCCTCCCCCGCGAACTCCTCTAGGAGGCCCCAGACGAAGAGCCTCCGCCCAGAGCCAGGCCTCCCAGAGACCTCTAGGGAAAAGCCCCGAGGAGGCACTCCGGCGCGTGAAGCCAGGCTATGCATCGACGACTCCCTCCTCGGTTATATAGAAGCTCGAACTCCTCCCCAGCCCCAGCTCGTCGATGACCTCCACGGTGACCAGCGACTCGCCCCTCTTCTTGAGGAAGAGGCTCCTATGAGCGTACGAATCCAGCGCCGCGCCCCCCGCCGGGGCCAGCTCGTCACCGGCGAAAACGACCTGCCTAGACGCTACAACGGCTACGCCAAGTGCAGCCAACGCCCTGAGGCCGGCGACCACGCTGTGGAACGCCCTAACCCTTTCACTCCTCTTCTCCTCCCTCCGGGGGAGGCCGGAGACCTCGTCAACGACTACGAGCCCTATGTTCCTCCTCAACGCTTCCTCACTGGCCGAGCGGAGCAGGGCAGCTAGGTGGTCGCTGTTGTATGCTCTGGCGTATACGATGTTTTCTAGTGCTTGCTCGGGGTCTAGGCCCCTGTGCCTCGCTATCTGGACTATGCGCTCGGGCCTGAAGGTGCCCTCTGTGTCCACGTATAGCGCCCTAGCGCCAAGCCCCCCAGACCCACGGGGAAGCTGAACCATAACAGCAAGCTGATGACAAACCTGAGTCTTACCAGCACCAAACTCACCAATCAACTCAGTAATACTACCAACCTCAACACCACCACCCAACAAACCATCCAAACCGCGGACGCCAGTGGAGAAGCGCAGGGGCCTAAGGTATACATGGCGGGCCTCCGGCCGCTTGACCGGGGGCTCGCCGAGGCCTAGAATCCACTGGAGGAGAGGTCTCTCGAAAAGCTTCCTCACAAGAAGTGGAATCAAAAAATCTGAAAAATATTTTTTGTTTTTTAGCCGTAAAGATTGGCCCTAGCCCTTTACTCCTTCGCTGGAGCTATGACCTTGGCGAGGCGGCGCTTCCTCCAGGCGCTGTACTCGTGGGCGATGATGAAGAGCACTATGACGAGTATTATGAAGAGCAGTAGCATGCCGAGGAACTCGCTGCTACTCATCTCCCAGCCGGCTATGCTGATGAAGATGTCGAGCTTGAGCTCAGCCATGGAGGTCTTGCCGCCCTGCACGGTCACGGTGGTGCTCGCGGTGCGGCCACCCTTGCTGGCCGTCACCTTGTAGGTGCCCGCAGGCACCTCGACCTCCACGGTGCCGCTGTTGTCAGCGGTGAAGGTGCCCACGTTGGCTATCTCGACGCTGGCGCCGGGCAGGCCCTGGCCCCTGCTGCCGACCACGTGTACCACTATCTTGCCGATGTTGTCCACCGTTATAGCGGCCATCTCCCTGGAGACGGTGGTCTGGTAGTTGATGGCGAGGCCCTTCCAGCTCTTCACAGCAACCTTGAGCTGGCCTGGAGGCACCTCGGTTATCGTTATCTCGCCGTTGTTGTCGAGCGTGGCGGTTATCGGCTGGGCGGCGCCGGGCTTGGTTATCTCGACGGTGGCGCCGGCCAGCGGGGTTCCGAAGGGCGTCTTGAAGCTGAGGGTTACGTCGTAGACGTCGAGCTTGACGGTGAACTCCTGCTTGCTGGTCTCAAACCTGCCCTTCTCGATGCTTATGGTCTGCTGGGCGACGGTGCCCACGCCCTCCCACGTCACGACGACCTTGTAGGCGCCGTGCGGGGCCTGGCTCTGGGCCTCGACCGGTGTCTCTGGGCTGTACTTGGCGCTCTCGGGCGCCGGCCAGCTCTTTACAGTGTCCTTGTTGAGTATTATCATTACGCGGCCATCATCCTGCGGCTTGTGCTGCGTGACTACGCCGTCGGGCCAGGTTATGGTGACGGTTATCTTGCTGAGAGCCTCTGGGCTGAGCGGCTTGCCGTCAGCGTTGACGAGCTTTATCATGCCGACGTAGACGAAGGTCTCGAGGGTGGTGCCCTCGCCAGGCATGTAGGTACGCGGCGTGTCGTAGTCGGTCACGGTGTCGAATATCACGATGCTCTTGGGTATCTTGCCGGCCTTGAAGAGCAGGTAGCTGTCGCGCCAGTAGACGAGGAGCTGGTACCTGTTGCTGCCTGGCGGCACGTAGACCTCGGTGCTGCCGGTGGCGTCGGTGAAGTTGATGCTGCTGGGCATGGTCTTGCTGTACGGGCTCCTCAGTATAGCGGCGACCATGGCGTTCCTGAGAGGCCTGCCGGCCCAGTCGAAGACCTGTACCTTGATCGCGCTCCAGCCGAGCTCAACACATACCTGCTCTGGGCAGCAGCCGGTGGGCTTGGGTATCTCGTTGCCGGGTATGTTGTTCTTCTCGCCGAACATTATCGTGTAGCTCATCGTGTCAGGGTTGATCACGTCCTTGGTGGTGAGGCCGTACGGCTTTACGAGGTTGTCTATGTTGAGCCAGGTCTTGAAGGTGTATGTTAACTTATCCTTAAGTAGCCACCAATCTTTACCGGGATAACTGACGTTGAACTTGAAGGCCACCACGTCGCTGTAGACGGGCATGTCGCCGTCAGGCGTGGCTGTGGTGCCGCTGGTCTTGGGCTTGAAGAGCACGCAGCCGTCGGCGCCGGTGTAGCCGGTGGTCATGGCTGCAGCGCACTCTGGGCAGCTCGTCGCTGTGACGCCGTTCACGTAGACCTCTACCGGCTGGTTGGCCATGCCGCTGCCCTCGGGAGTCTTCACGCAGGCGCAGAAGCCGTCCATGGCGGTGGTGCGCACCATCTTGGCGGCTCCGCTCCAGAGGGTGAGGTTCCAGCTGCTACCGTCGTAGCCGGGTATGCCGCCTATCCAGGCGGTGGTCTTGTTAGCCCTGAACTCGTACCAGGTGCCGCGGTAGTTCTTGTACCAGGTCGGGTAGAGCTCGGTCGCATGATACGTGGTGTCTAAAGTAGCGAGCTTGTAGTCAAGGGTGCTTGTGGTGAAGTTCCACGGGCCTACCATGTAGCCGTAGAAGTAGACCTCTGCAGTGCCGCCGCCGAAGTAGCCGTAGGTGGTGTTATACCTTATGTAGAAGTTCTTCGGCGTGTCGGGCACGTTGGGCGTGCCGTAGTCCTTGCCGGCGAGGAGGAATATGTCCTTGAGCGCTGCGCCGAAGCTTATCTTATAGTGGTTCCAGTAGCGGCCACGCGGCACGGTGGGCGCCCACACGGGCACGCTTACGGTGATCACGCCGTTCTTGGCGCCGTCGTTGTCGCCTGCGCCGCCGTCTACCGCGCTGAAGGCGTACTCAGTAGTATTATGATAGAACGCGTTTATGTGGGTGAGGTTGTTCCATATCTCGCCGTAGCTGCCGGCTGCGAGGTAGGTAGTGTTTATGGCTCCGCCGTAGATGAGGGTCATGTTGAGGCCGGGTATGAGGCCCTTGCCCGCGTTGCTGAGCGCGTAGACCTTGAGGTCGATGACCCAAGTTATCAGCTTGAGCGTCGGCTTCTCGGTCCACGGCTGGGTGCCTATGAAGTAGTATATCGGGTGCCTAATTGTGCCGCCCTCGGTGAGGTTCCACACATACCTGTTAGCGAGGTCGACGCTCGAGATCGTCTCGGTGGTCGTGGCCATGTCTGTCTCGTTGAAGCATCCAAGCGTGTTTATGACATCATTCCAGTCGAGGGCCTTGCTGGGCTTGGGCAGCGTTATAGTGTAGTTGTAGACGACCACACCGCCGTACCAGACTATGAAGTGGTACTTGCCGCCGGCCACGAAGAGGTGCGGGTGAGCCGGCTCGAACTGCGCGCTGGTGAAGACCCACTTGGCCTCGTCGAGGCCGTTGCCGTACGGCTTGTCGCCGAATCCTGTTATGTTGAATATGCTCCAGGTGGCGTTGGTGTCGTAGCGGCACGGGCAGTGGGCTGTGCACTCGCCGGGCTGGAGCTCCCAGTAGGTGTCATTGAGGGCTACGCCGACCCACATGGTGGTCTTCTTGTAGGTGGTCGCGGTGAAGGCCTTGAGTATCTTGCCGGCGTGGTCTACCGCCTCGAGGTTGAAGCTGAAGATCCACGCGGGTATGTCTACGTCGTTGGTGCAGGTGGGCTCGATGTTCTTGAATATGTAGTTGGTGAGGCTCCAGTTACCCACGAGGAGGCCTACATCGTTGAACTTGCCCCTAGGAGTCTTGGTGAGGTTGTGTCTGATGTACGGGGTCTCGTTGGTGGTGTAGAGCTCGACGAGTATCTCGTTGGTGGCGGTGGTGCTGCTACTGACCCTGAGCGGTATCTTCTTGAAGGTCACGGTGCCGTCGCAGTCGGTCATGCCCTTGTCCTCGAAGACGAGGTGGCCGTTCTTGAAGCTCTTGAGCACCACGGAGATGTTCATGAGCGGCTTCTTCTCGTCCCACTGGTAGACGTGGAACTTTATGTCGCCTATCGGGAACGTGAACTTGTACTCGCTGGCGTTGAGTATGTTGCCTGGCACCTCTATCTCCTGAGTACTGTTAGGCGTCGGGTCGAGTAGTACGCCCTTGAAGGCGAGGCGCACCTTGATCGTGCCGCCCGGCACGCCGCCGAGGTTCACCACACCGTTGGTTGTGAGCCCTACAGAGACTGTAATGTTCTTGCTACCGTCAGGGGCTATCCAGGTGAGTATCACGCTGCCCCTCGGGTCGTCGTTGGAGGTGATAGCCCTGCCGCAGAGATCTTGTATCCTGAAGGCTACGTCGTAGACCTTGGCGTTGAAGTCGAAGGTCTGGGTGAGGCATGTGCCAGTGTTGTTGAGGCTCTCAAGCACAGCAGAGGCGTTGAGCGGTATCTTGTTGTCGTCGGGGGTCACATCTACGAAGTACTCGCTCATTGGGAGGCTCCAGAGTACCTTGAAGGTGTAGGTGTAGGTTGCATCGGGCTTGAGGCGGAGGCTGAAGGGTACCGGCAGGAGGCCTGGGTACACGCCGTGCCTCGCGATTATCGGGCCGTTACCGCCGCCTACACCGCCCATGACGAGGTTGAAGGGTGGGAGCTGTACGTGGCCGCCATAGTCGGTGACCGTGTATATGGGGTCGTAGCCCGGTGGCATGAGTATGAACTTGGCGCCCTCAAGGGGCTGTACGGCCGCGGGGCCGCTGTCCTTTATCACTATGTCGACGGGCAGTAGTGTTGTGTTTGCGGCAAAGGTGCTAGCGTTGTAGTTCCCTATGTTTCCGAAGGTCCACTTGAAGTAGCTGGTAGCCTGGAACGGGGCCGGGTTGTACCATGTATGACTGTGGCCGCCATATGCAAGCGTGGCTGTGGTGTTGAAGTCCTCGCTGAATATCTGTACATTCATGAAGGTTATTGTGAGTGTCAGCTCCTTGTCGTAGAAGAGGGTCACGTTGGGTAGCCAGAAGAAGGCTGTACTCTCAGGCTTGAAGCCCTCAAACGGGGCTATGCCGCTACTATTAGTTATGCCCTTCCTGAGCACGAAGTCGCCCATGCTGAAGTATACGTAGATGCGTGGCCAGACGACGTTCTGGAAAGGTACTCCACCAGTTATGTAACTGTCAATAGTTTTACCGCATATATCTGTTACATTGACTATGGCGAGGAAAGTGTAGGCGGTGTCGTTGAAGCTTATCCACTGGTCATTGGTGGCGCCGAGAACATCGTTGCCGTAGGTACCCGCGTCCAGTCCTGTGAGGTCATAGAGAGTGTTCGTGTCCACGGCGAGGTCGGTGACGTTTATGCCCTCAAAGGTGGCAGCCCAGCCAGCATAGTCCCAGGTGGTGTTGAAAGCTAGCCTCTCGTAGCCGACCTTTACCTTTATCTCAGTGCCCTGTGGGCTGCTTATCTGCCAGAATACCTCCTTGAAGAGAGTGAAGTTGTAGAGCTTATCTATGTGGTAGCATCCCTGGGTGCTCTCGCTTATGTCGACCATTATGTTGCCTATGGTGAAGTTCTCCTTAGCGTAGCCGTTCTTGTCGCCGGCGGCCTCCCATATGAGGGTGGCCTCGTCCTTGTCCTTGGGCAGTGTGCCTGGGAGGCCCTTGGGGGATATGTATACCTTGAAGTACGCGAGATCCCAAGTGCCGGTCTCTGGGTCCTGGAAGGCTAGCGGGGTGTCCCACTTGCCGTCTATGTTGGTTACGGCGCGGAAGTCTATCTGCCAGAGGTACTGGAGTGTTATACTACTGTTGGAGAGAATATTGCTTATGTCGGTGGGGCTTAATCCTTTCGCGCTGTAGATGAGGAACGTGTAGCCATACTTCTGCCAGAAGATGGATATGTTGTAGGTTCCACTTGTGGGCTGCGGCAGCGGGGTTGGGATGAGGGTCAGGGTCGCGTTGCCGTGCCCATCGGTGGTGCCCTCGAAATACGCCATTACACAGTTCTTGCTCTCATTGAATATCGAGATTATTATCTTCTGGTTGGCGAAGTTCTCGCCCCATGGAGTCTTCAGGTTGATGGTAGACTTGGTTGCAGGCCAAGCGTATGCCGTGCTGGCGAATGCTAGGGCCATTACGGCCACTATCGCTATAGCTAATACCAGGTATTTCCCGTTCATGATTCAACCCCTTTTTCCTTGGGGTCGGGATGTTGAAGCCCTGTTGGTTATTTATAGCTAGCCGTTTCTGATGTTTAGAACGCGCCCCTAATCGAGACATTAATCGCCGGATGACGAGGAATGGTGGTAAAATGTCACTGAACTATGATGACCTGGCGCCGATATATGACGAGCTCTACGGCCCCGAGCAGAGGAGGAAGCTCGCCGTAGTGGCATCGCTGATACTGGGCGCCAAATCGGTGCTCGACGCAGGCTGCGGGACTGGGCTTCTAGCAGAGTACCTCGACGCCCAGGTCTACCACGTCTGCCTCGACTCCTCTAAGGAGATGCTGAGACACTACCTCCACAGGAGGCGTTACGGAGACGGGGTCGTGGCGGACATGTCCATGCCCCCCTTGAGGTGCTGCTTCGACTCGGTGGTAGCGGTAACCTCTCTACACGAGTGCCCCCGTGCATTTCCAAGGCTCGTAGACCTTACAAGGAGAGGGGGCCTAGTGGTTATAACCCTCAAAGAGAGGCTCCCCGAGCCACCGCTAAACGACCCCCGCATCTCCCTCGCCGAGATAATCAAGGAACGGGATGAAAAGATCCTAGTCTTCACAAGGTATGACGGCGGCGAGGAGCCTCGCTAGTAGGTGCAGCCTCTCCGATACCACGACGCTGTCGGCCTCTCCCAACAAGTCCCCGCTTGATGGATTATATGCTACGGCGAAGCCCGCTTCACGGAACATGGGTAAATCTACGATACTGTCGCCGACAGCCACAGCCTCCCCTGGCCCCACCCCGTGCTTCGACACAAGCTCCCGGAAAACCCTCCCCTTATCCTCGAAGCCCACGGTGACCTTCACCTCACCGGTGAGGACTCCCTCCTCCACGACTACCCTGTTCGCCTCGTAGTCGTCGAGACCGAGCCTTTCAGCTATCTCCTCCACCAGGAGATCTATTCCAGCGCTCAGAGCAAATACCTTCACACCGCACTTCTTCAGCATAGCCACGAGTTCTGCAGCGCCGGGCCGAATCTCCACGGCACGCAGGATCCTCTCTACTTCTTCTACGCGCCGTCCCCTCCACAGGGCAACGTCCCTCCTAGCCCACTCCTCATAACTTATGCTGCCGCTCTCAAAGAGCTTCTTGTTCATGCGGGCCTGCGGCCACACGCCGAGATGCTCATGCACGTAACGCCACACGCTATCTATCCCTGTGAGCACGCCATCTACGTCGAAAACCACTGCCCTGTATCTCGGCATACACCCGTTCATACATGGGCTAAAGAAATAGGTGGCGCCGCGCCCAGCTCTTAGTGTGCGCTTGAAAATACTGGCTACGGCGGATATACATTCTCCGCGCTACCTAGCATTATATCTCAGAAAACTATCGCCCAGGAAGACGCGGCCCGACATCATCCTCTTGGCCGGCGACATAGTGGAGAGGGGGAGATGGAGGGAATGCACAAGGGTTATAACCCCGCTTAGGGAAAAGTGGCCTTCAACGCCCATAGTCTCCGTCTACGGCAATGAGGAATACGATGAGATCAAGGAGCTTATCATAAAGACCTGCGGCGAAGCCATATGGCTGGACGACGAGTATATACGCCTAGAAGTAGGCGACCTGAAAATAGGCGTGGTGGGCACGCGCGGCGCGCTAGACAAGCCCACGCCTTGGCAGGCACGACACGTACCGGGGATATCCCGGGTGTACCAGGAGAGGATAGCTAAGATAGGGAGGCTGTTATTACGTTCAAGATACTCCGACGAAGTAACCATACTGCTTACCCACTATCCTCCACGGTGTAAAACGCTTACAGGGGAGGATGAAAGGTTCTGGGAAAACATGTCTTCTAAGCACCTGGCAACGGTGGTGGAGAGGACAAAGCCCGACATCGTCGTACATGGCCACCTGCACAAAAGCATTGTACACAGAGATACCCTGGGGGGAGTCCCGGTATACAACTCAGCGCTCCCCGCGTTAAAGGATCTTTTAGAGATAAGCTATGAGGGGGAGAAGAGGGGGCTGCTGGGCTTTCTGGGCGGCGGTCAGTAATCGAGGAAGTCTTCACGTATCAGCCGCGAGCTGAGAGCTCATCCCGCCGCGCTCTCCAGGCCCGCCAGGCAAGTTAATATGCGGCACACATAAACTCAATGCTGGCCGTGAGTGTAAAACTCTCCATCTCAGCGCTCAGATCGATAGACGAGAAGGACTACCGTATCCTAGTGGCGATAGAGCACGGCATGTCAACCCGGGAGTACGTGGAGACACGCTTTATAGCAGGCTTTACAGGGTTCGGGGAAGAGTTCATCCTTAGGAGGCTAAAAAAACTCAACAAGCTCGGCTTAGTGCAGAGAACCAAGCAGCCCTACGTTGGATACCTCTTGACAAGCAGAGGCTATGACTGCCTCGCACTGAACGCCCTCATAAAGAAGGGCGTAATCCACATGATATCCACTACCCCTCTCGGGGAAGGCAAGGAGTCGGAGGTATACATGGGCGTGACGCCAGGGGAGAAAATAGTCGCAGTAAAGTTTCACAGGGTAGGGCGGATAAGCTTTCGAAAAACAAAGCGTGTAAGAGGATACATCGCCGAGAAGAAGCACATATCTTGGATCTACGAGGCGAGACTCTCCGCAACTCAGGAGTATAAAGCCCTCATGTCTCTCTATAAGCGCGGCGTATCGGTCCCCCAGCCCATAGGCTGGAACAGGCATGTGGTAGTTACAGAGTTTATAAATGGAGTAGAGCTCTACAGGGCCCCCGACCCCTCAAACCCCCGAGGCATACTGGAGAAAACCCTCTCAGAGGTCGAGAAGGCATTTAGAGTGGGCATAATCCACGGAGATTTAAGCGAGTACAACATCATGGTTGCGGAGGGGGAGGCCATCTACATTATAGACTGGCCGCAGTGGATCCCCTCCACACACCCCCAAGCAGCGCTGTACCTTTCCAGGGACGTGAAGAGAGTGGCAACCTACATGGAGAAAAGGTTCAAGCTAGGATTAGACCCCGAGAAAATAACCGAAGAATTTTTACGACAAGTAGGCCTGTGATAGACGATAACGTGATCCCTAGGCGGATACTTGGCCTAGACATACTGCCCGGTAGCTCGCCCAGCGCCTCTAAACCCCTCTTTGCCGCTGCGCTACTAATCGACAACAGAGTAGTGGAGGAATACGGCAAGGTATCCCTCGAGGAGATAGCCGGTATTGTGGAGAAAAACGCGGTAGAGGCTTTAGCGCTAGACAACATCTTTGAACTGGCACCCGATGAAGAAGGTGTAGCTTACACCCTCTACAGGCACTTCGAAAGGATGCCGAGAATAATACAGACCACGCTTATCCGAGGTGAAAGCTATCCCCTCGAGACTCTCTGCAGCGCGCTAGGCCTGTGCAGAGAAAAACCCGGCCCCTTGGAGACGGCGCGCATCAACGCCCTCCTAGCCCGCCGCGGCATAGGTTCTGAGGCGCTCATCTTCGAGGAGGAGACGAGGATCACGGTCTCACGTGGCCGCGTACCCGGTCAAGGAGGCATGAGTAGAGAACGCTACAAACGCAACTTAGAGATGCTTGTACTGAGAAAAAAGCGGGAAATAGAGGAGAAGCTGCGTAAAGCTGGAATCGACTACGACGTATTCGTCCGCAAAAGCGGGGCAGGACTCGAGAGCGCCACGTTTATCGCATACGTTAGCAGGGATAAGCTCTACGGCATAGTCAGGCCTTCACGGGGCTATGATCTCCAAGTAGAAATAGAGCCTGTAAAAAGGGAGAAAATAGAGTTTGTACCGCTTAGGAGCAAGGCGTCGCTGAGGCGGGGACCCCCTAACAGGTACTTGATAGTGGGCGTTGACCCCGGGATGTCCACGGGGGTAGCCATATTGGACTTGGCTGGCCGCCCCCTACTTCTCCTCACACGGCGCTGGGCTGGCAGAAACCAGCTCGCAGAACTACTCCACAGCTACGGGCACCCAGTAATAATAGCAGCAGATGTCAACCCGCCACCAAGCTACGTGAAAAAACTTTCATCCATGCTCAAGGCCCGGCTCTTCTACCCGGCGAGAACGCTTAGCGTCGAGGAAAAGAGGAGCATAGCGTCAAGATTCCTGGAAAACTACGGTATACGCGCAAAGGATAGCCATCAGCGCGACGCCTTAGCCGCAGCCGTCAAGGCTTATCAACACTTCCACGTAAAGCTTGACCAGGTCGAACGCGAGGCCAGAAGGCTCGGGGTAAGGATAAACGTTGACGAGGCAAAACTCCTAGTACTTCAAGGCTTCTCGGTCACAGAGGCCCTTAGAAGAATCATTAGGAGAAAGGTAGAGCTTGCGCCGCTGCTAGAGGCGAGCGCTCCAAAGGAGGAGGCCGGAGAGGAAAACTATAAGCTAGTCGCCGAAAAATACAGGCGGGCCCTCGACGAAACCCTTCGTAGAAACGAGAAGCTGGAAAAGCGCGTCAAGGAACTTGAAGAAAAACTTTTAGAGGAAAAAGAGAGGAGTAGAGAGCTAATTAAGGCTAGGCAGGTAGAACTTTACAGGGAAAGAGAATACTCCAAGCTTAGGCTACAACTGAGGAACCTGAGGGAAAGACTCCGCGAATTGGAGGAAACGCTTACAGAGAAAGAAGACTTTCTCAGCCGGATAGGTGTCTATCTAGAAAAGGTATATGGGGGCGAAGCTGTGCTTGCCCCGAGGTTCCCCCTTGTAGAGGTATTTAACGGCGCCAAGCGGCCGGAATACCTAGTTGTGGACGAGAAAGTTGTAGAGGACTATGGCGCTACCCCTCTAATAGAGAGGCTTAGAGACATGCTCTCCGGCGACATACAGGTAACACTACTATTGGACGAGAAGGCTCTCGGAAAACTCGGTAGACGGCTCGACTCTTTGCCCGCCAAAATAGCCCTGCTGCCTGAGCAGCATATTACGGTGGGGAATCTCTACATTGTAAATCCTTCCGAGATACGGCCGCTACGCAGAGAGGAGCCTACTAGAGAAGAGCTCGTCCGCTTCATAAAAATGTACAAAGAAATGAGGAAGAGAGAGCTCCTAGCCAAAAAGGCTAGTAGAGGGTGACCTTGCCCTCCAAGACTTCCCTCCAAAGCTCGTTTATCCCGTCTAAGTGCTTCGCCAGTATCTCCTCGGCGCTGTGCCTTACACGGGAGTACACGTCGTCAGGCGCGTTTATAGTTATATACCCGAGTAATGGCTGATTGATCGGCTTGCCTATCTGGCTTATCAGCTTCACGTAGACCTCCTCTATGTGGTCGAGCCCCGCGATTTCCTCGGCGGCTCTAAAGGCGACTATGTTGTATAGCTTCCCTATGTGATTCACGGGATTCTTCCCCGCTGTAGCTTCCAGCGACATTGGCCTAAAGGGCGTGATTAGCCCGTTAGCCCTATTGCCGCGGCCAGTAGCCCCGTCATCGCCCTGCTCAGCAGAGGTGCCCGTCACCACCAGGTATAGCCCGCCCCTGTCACCGCGCGAGGGGTCGTCGCCGGTGTTCACGAACACCTCGACTTTCTTTTCAGTTATCTCGGAGGCCTTTTCTTCCACTAATTTCTTTACAGCGTTCTTTACTTCGAGGTACTCTTCCGTGCTGCTTATAAACTTGGAGACCATGGCCGCGGCTACCGTAAGGTATATTGTGTCGTTCTTCCGGACACCCATAACCTTTATGTCTTCGCCTATCGCCGGATACTCCTCCTTTACATTCTTCGAGTTAAGAAGCCTCTCTGTCTCTAGGACAAGTCTTTCAGTCTCGGTGAGCGGGGCGAACCCGACCCCCACAGACGTGTCGTTCGATCCCGGATAACCGCTCTTCCTAGAGTAGATGTCGACGAGGTCGGCCGAGCCCTTTCCAACGCGGTAATCTATTATAACATGTTTCTCGGGATCCAGGAAGCGCATGTTCTCCCGGATCCACTTTTTCACTGAGCCGAGGATTAGAGGGCCTATCGGGACCATCACCTTAGAGCCATCCTCCTCAATTATCTCCGTGGTAGCCCTGCCAGCTACTAGGATGTATATTGGATGTAGAACCTCGCCGCCTCCGAAGCGCGGCTCCGCCTGACCGCCTACAAGCAATACTTTATCCAGGTTGTGATGCAGTATCGCGCCGAATCGCTGAAGGTAGTATTTCGAAAGCTCCCTACTCGCTATCTCAGCCACCGAGTCAGCTATATAGTCGGGGTGGCCTACCCCCTTCCTCTCCACTATTTCGACGGGGCCTTTGGCGACCGGCGTGCTCGAAAGCTTTTCCACGCTGATGTTTTTCCCGGTCATAGTTGTTCGGGTGAGGTAGAATCATAGAGTATATTAAACATGGTACTCTATGACTCCTGTTCATAGAAGGTTACTTTATCGGGTTCAACCGATATATACAGTATGTTACTGCCCCTAATCAGGATGGTTCCATAGTTCTTTAAAACCTCCTTAGTGTCGGACACCTGCTTTGCGTCGGAGAGTATAAGATTCATCGAGAGGTCGCTCGACTCTAGTTTCCCTATATACTCTGTCCCGTCCTTCAGCTTCACGAAAATCACGTTGCCGATGTTCTTCTCCAGCACTTTTAGTGGAAGCTCAACTCTAGGCCTCATCTCTGACGCACCTTGACGGTCTTCTCGGCGTTCACATGGTGGATGGCTAGATAAAAACATATTGGCTGCACCGCCCTACACAACATGATGCCCTACAGGTGCAGTGTCTGCGGCAGCCCCCACGTTACAGCGAAGATAGGAGGAAAATACTACTGCTTTAAGTGTGGATCAAAGATAGTCATGGAGCATGCATGGAGAGTTATAGAGAACTATAAGAAAACGATAGGCGAGGGCTAGTCTCCGCCCTTATGCCTTGCCGCCTCATGCCTCTTCTTGAGCATGCGCTCCCTCCGCTTCTTCTTCCACTTATAGTGGTGGGTGTACCTGTTCTTGAGTCTAAGCAGGCCACGCCCCTTACGGCCACTCATCGTCTTACCCTTAAACGGCCTAGAGAGATCCTTCTTGACGACTTCTACAGAGGGCAAGCGCGGCTCAGTAGAAACCTCACCGTTTTTCACGGCCTCGACCCACTTCTTTATGGCCTCGATGTTTTCTTCGTGAACGCTTTTCCTCCGCTCATCCACGTAGAGCCCTATCATTCTTGCCTCCTTAACGGTGAGCCCTGCTGCCTCTACCTCGCCTACGCTGAACCCCCTTCCCCTCCTCCACTCCTTAGGGGGGACGCCTCCGTAGCGCTTAAGCAGTGGAACCTTTACCAGAGGCTCGGGGGGCTCCGTTTTTACCGGCATTACCGACACCTCCCGCCAATTTCACCCTAGACAAGATATAAACTCTACCTCGAAGCACCCCTCCTAGATGCTAGAAAGTCTGCCAGCATGCCTCTCACTTTGAGCACTATTACCCCAACGATGACCGCCCCGCCTATAAAGCCTGTGAAAGCAGCAATGGGGGCGAGCCTGTACGCCGTGCCGAGCGAGTAGTCCTCGATGCTTCTCCGAAGAACATATAGCATTATAATCGACACCACAGAAAACGCAAATACTACAAGTGCCACGAGGTCTATTCTATCCATCACTAGCAGGTAGATGGGGGGTAGAAGAGCTACCACCGCATTTATTATAAGCGCCTTTGAGATAAGCGAGCTACACCTACGTATTATATCTTCTCGCCTTATGAACACGCCTCCACACCAAGAGGCTAGCCCCTGGGGAATATATATCGATGTTCCGCTGAGCCCTCACACAGCCACGGATAATAGGATAGCTGCCACACTCATGCCGTAGGTGAATCCTCTCATAATAGGAGTTAACTTACCGCTACGAGCATTTACAAGCTTTAACACTATGGCTGAGACAGCCGTTGCAGAGAAAACAGGCGACGGGAAAAAGCAACCCAATAATATCCCGAGAGGATCAAAAGGGTTTATAGCCGCCAGCCATAGCCCCTCGCTCACCAGAGGCGTCGCAAACACCATGTGGACCACGCTAACTCCCAGGGCTGCGGCGGGGAGAGCCAATCCGGCCAACGTGAAGGAGCCTCCTCTAAGAAAGCCCGTGAAGTTGAAGGTCGTCTCTCTTACACCGTAATACCAGGTCGCTATTACCGCCGCGAAAAGCGCTGCCACTCCTTCCATCAATCCGATATAGCACTCCTCGGTTTCCTCTCCAGTAGTCATCAGTGTTGAATAAGACGAAACCTGTGCAGCTAGAATAGTCGAAGCAAACATGTACGCGAGGACCTGCACTATTCCGCCGTCGACTCCGATGAAGCCTCCGACTTCCCTTCCCAAACCGGCTCCTACAGCTATAGCGACGCCCAGGGGTAGAGATAGAGCGCCCACCTCTAGTGTTGAAAGAGATATGAGAATCGGAAGAGCCAGCAGCATATACGACGCCGCTATTATCGGCGCTTGAACTTGAAATAATGTGAAGAAAACTATGAGCGTCATCAGCAAGGAGATAGAGGTGAGGAAGACCCTCATAGGCCTTCTTACATTGACTACTATCTGGCCCGCATACCGCGAGAAGAGAGATGCCTCTAATACATAATATACGGCGGCTGCTGTTAGTGAGCCAACAATGTCGATATTCGCGCCAAAGACACTTATCAAGGTTGAGGATAAGGCGGCCGCTAAGAGCACCTGTATCTTTGAGAAATAAAGGAAGGGGAGCAGCACGATATAGGTGTAGCCGGCCTTTACCGAGATGAACGTTATAGCCGCGCCTAATACCGCTCCGACGAGATCCCACCCGGAGGCTCTTGCCTCAAGGAAATAATTCACTCCTCGGAATTTTTCTATGATAGCTATTCTTTCAAAAAAATCTTCAAATGCTCTATAAAAGGCCATTGAAGCCAGGAATACTGCGAAGAGAAAAATTGTCAGAAAATAGGGGAACTGTGCCGGAAAAGCTTCATATATTCCCACCAGTGCTGGAGGCACCTTTCCGTTACTCCTAAGCTCATCGTAAAGTATTCTCCCGGCAATATAGAACACAGGGAGAGAGGCGAAAAACGAGGCCAGATAGGAGAGGCCTGCAAGCTTTGATCCAAGCCGAGGCCCCCTCGCCATGTAGACTACAGCTAGCAGCGGCGCAGCAGCCAATGCGTAAAGAGGCATAGCATACATGCTATGGGTGCCTGAAGCAAAGTAGAGGAGAGCAAAGCCTAGCCCCCAGAGCGTCGCAGAAGCCACGTAGAGCCTAGTTCTTCCCTCCAAGCAGGGCATTACCTCTCACGTCGGCCAAGAACTTCTTACCCGGTGGGATCTTTCTACTAAAGGCCGCCATGAGCCTGCACCCTCTCCCCCCGTTTCCGCAGTACTGCATGTAGCGTTTACCTATTCTACGCCACTCCTGTAGATCCATCAGCACGCATCGCCTCCCATGCGAGGTAAGCCTATAGTAGGGGCATCCCGAAGACATCTCTTCTGAAAACACATGCGAGATATTTATGGCTAGGCCGCCTCCCCTCCCAATAAAAAATAGTGTTATTAGACAGATTACACGCATAATGCGTAAGAAGTAGATTTAGGTTCAAGTAGGTGTACATAGTATGAGTTCCGAAAATATATGCCCAGGGCTTTACAGGGATGAAAAAGGGAGGTTTTACTGCGCCTATGCTGGGGGCATAGAGGTAGACCCAGCGTTCATGCCATGCTTGGCCGAGTACTGGGAATGTCCCTACTATATCAGCCACCAGGAAAAGGAGGCTGCCGCTAAGACCGAAGAGGAGGGGGAAGCTCCTAGTGAGGCGGAAGAGGGGGCAGCCATAGAAGTACATGAGGCGGAGATAGCTCCAACGCCGGAAGAAGCCGTTAAAGAGACCCCGCAGGTAGCTGTAGCCGCTGAAGCCGAGGCCCCGCCCGTCGAGATAACGCAGGATATAGATAGGATAGCAGGGAAAGCAATAGATCTCAACAAATTATGGGAGCAGTACGATGCGGAGGCGAGACAGCTTATAGATGAATGGGAGGAAGTCAGGGAGAATGCTGAGAAGATCATACTGAGCCTTCAGCAGTCGATCGACACATACCTTGGTGAACTCAGCAAGTTGGAGGTTAAACACCGTTTAGGGATAGTTACCGACGAGGTCTACGAGTCGCTTAGAGGTGAGCTTGAACGGTTAATCGAGGAAAAGAGGGAACTACAGGAAAGCATTGTAAAGAAGATAAGCGAGGCTGAGAGGCTTATAATGCCGCATTTCAAGCGTGTAAAGGTTTCGGAGGCTAAGCCCGAAATAGCCAAGCTGAGACTCGCCCTCTCGAAGCTTGAGGAAATGTATAAAGCCGGGCAGATAAGCGAGGAGACATACACTAAGCTGAAGAACGAAATAGAGGAGAAAATCCGTAGACTTGAAAGAGTGAAGGAGGAGGTGGAGTGAGATGGCTGGTGAAGAGAGGCTAGAGGAGTTATTCGGCAAAGTAGAGGAGCTGTGGAGCCAGTATAGGCAGGCGGCCATAGAGGCTATAGAGGAGTGGGAGAAGACTCGTATACCCCTCGCCGAGAGGGCTAACATCCTAAAAACGTTGATAAAGACTTATGAAAAAGAGCTTGAAGAGCTGCGTGTCAAGGCGGAACTCGGATTAACTGATCCTGAAAAGGCTAGTGAAAAAATAGAGAAGCTTGGAGAGGAACTTGAGGCCTACAAGACCGAGCTCAGCCGTATCCTTGACATAATGGAACGGTATGACAAACTATCACTGGAACATTTAAAGCGGGCAGGCCTTCCCGTCCCCGTCTCTGCCGCGGAGCTTAAGCAGAGACTCATGCAGCTGGAGGAACTCTTCAAGGAGGGGCTCATAGACGAGGACACATATAAAAAGTTGAAGGAGGGTCTTGAAGCCCAACTAGCCCTAGCCGAATAAGTCTAAAAGGAGGCTACTTTTTCCTTTTAATAAGGATTCTAATCTTTCCCTCCCCGGCTTCTACAACGTATAGATCCCGAAGACTTATACTGCCCCGTTTCTCGGCTGCCCTAACCATCCTATACGCCAGCTGGCTGAAATGTTCCCTGCAAAGCCATACCTGTTTGCCGCTTAACTCGAGTATTATCTGACTAGGCTTCTCGCATCCTACATACATGCAGGTCGCGTGGTCCGACACTATGAGGCACCACTATGGCTACGCCCTTCCTCCCCATTAACGCTTGCGCCGGGTCAGCCGAGAATTCTCCGCCCATAGTGAGGCGTTTGGTACCCCTCGTCATCCCCGGCGTGCCGGGTTACACGGCCACATATATATTTGCTAGCCCGCTATTCCAGTAGGAGGTGTAAAAGAATATTGATTAGGGGGGTTGGCAGCGACTCTCCATTCCCACCCAGCACGCTCATAAGCAGTGAAGACCGCGCCGTAATCCTGCCCACAGTGTCGCCTACAAGTACTTTTTCTAGAAAAACCAGGATCGAAGTTGTAAGGTATACGCCTGGGGGCGACTACGCGGTAGTTACAAGGCCTCTCTACATGAGCGTTGAAGACGCCCTAGAAGAGGCTAGGAAGCTTAAGAACAGAGAGTTGAAGCTGGTGGCGGCTTCCGTTGTCGCGGACAAATTATCCGGGTTCCAGTATCTAGTTGAAGCCTTTGATAGGGAAGTGGACGCGATAGAGGTAGACCTGGGCCTCTTCTACGCCATCTATGGTTTCAGGAGGGGATTCGAAAGCTATGCCATAGATATAGTGGAAGAGCTCATTCCTTATTCTAAGGTTCCCCTCATAGTCAAACTTGCACCAAGCATGCCTCTTAACAGGGACTTAATATACGAGCTTGGAAGGGCCGGTGTAAGCAGGGTTGTGTACTCTACGAGGCCTGTTTACGTGGTGGGAAGCGAAATATTTAGGGTGCACTCAACCCACCTCTCAATGATCTATTCTCGGCTATGGAGGAGGCTTGCCGGCAAAAACTTCACTATACCTTCTATGCTTGCCTCGGACATCGCCTACCCGAACAGCGGCTTTGAAGCAGTACTTTTAGACGTCTCGATTATAATGGAGAAACTAGAGTTCGGCGGTCATGTAAAAAATGCTTTCCCGGAAAAGTGGCTATACGTGCCGGAGGGGTTATACCCGGCGATAAAGGGGCTCAGGGAGTGCGCCTCTACGTGCCCGTATAACGCGTTCAGCGACAAAAGTAACGAAATAGTAGTTGCTGACAAGAATTTATGCGACATGTGTGGCCTCTGCATATCCCTCTGTGGAAGCAACGTCACGCTCGCTAAGGAGCTCACCCCTAAGTAGCATGCTCCTCGCTTAGATCCCTAAGCCTCAGGTGGAAGTGCTTCTTGGCCTCATCTTCACTAGTAACGCCTAGGTAGAAGGAAGATAGTGCACGCGCCGCCTCCTTTACCCCCTGCATGACCATAGGAGGCTCGACGCCTAGCTCGGCGCAGGTAAGCCGCCACGTTTTCGCCTGGAGGATCTTTGCAACAAGGATTTTCTTGAGGACGTCGTCTAGCTCCGGCTTCTCGTCCGCGAGGAAGTAGTGCTCTGTCAAGCGGTACACTACGTCGATGCAGTTTTCAAGCGTCATATCGCTCCATGCGTAGGATAGGAAGCGTGTCCTCTCGAGTACTCCAAGCCTTAGCTCCTTCTCCCTAGAGGGGAGGGCTTCGAGTATCTGAAGAGCGGTCTCGACTTCTAGGTCGAAGTAGGGCTGGACGAGGCTTCTCAGAAACTTTTTCTTGAATTCCCACGCTATTATGTCTATGAACTTCCTGGCTCTTTCCGATAAGGGTTTTATAACGATAACGGTGTACTCTCCGCTAACAGGGTTTCTCTCGGGGCTCATATGCACCGGTAGATATCCGTTTTTTAGCCAAAACTTGAGAAGATCGTAGGTGACGCCAAACCCCGCCCCCACCCAGTCATATCCCCTCTTCTTCGCTTCTTCTTCCAACAGTTGAAGCGCCTTACTGCCGAGCCCCCTTCTCATAACTTTGGGGTGAGTCGCTATGCGGACTATTCTAACTCCCCTCAGCGAGCCGAACTCTACGAGCTTGTAATGCTTCATTATCCTGTCAGGAATGATATTTCCGAGTATCCATGCGCCCTCCGCCGATTCCTTTGAAATCTCCTCGTCGAGGCCCCCCTCCTCTGCTAGCTCCAGGGAAACAACTATTTTCTTAGAGGGCAGTCTTAACGCACGCGGGAAGTGGTGGGGGGCGTCCATCATTATGCCTAGATCGTTGGGGTTGTTCCTATAGTGGGCCAGTATGTATATCCCGAAGAACTGGCGTAACTCGTCCTCATTTTCGAGGAAAAATTCTTCCAGCTCAGGCTCGTAGTACTCTACACGGAGCTCCTCCACGAACTCAATGTCTCGGGAATCCAGCTCAGCCGGCTCAGCGTCGAGAAGTAGAGTGTCGAAAACCCACCTTTCTACAGGATCGTTGGGCGCGTACCGTATGGGCTCCTTCATCTCGTATTCATAAACCTCTACGTCTTCTCTTGTACGCAGCTTGCCGAGGAAACGTATCGAAAAACCGCGGCCAGCCCCCTCATAGCCATGTATTGTAGAGGAGTACACCACCCTGTCGTGTCTCTCAAGTATAGAGAAGAGGAGGGGTACAGGTATACTTGCAGCCTCATCCACCGCAACTAGGTCGGCCCTAGTCCTAGCTGCTTGGACGGGCTGTACGTATTCTATGTCGATGCCCTTCGCCCTTACAGCCACGTAGTAGCCAGACTCCTCCTCAACGTTTACAGAGTGCTTAAGCCTCTTCAACGCCTTCGCAGCAAAACGGAAAACTTCCTGCGCGTTGGACGGATTGGGCGCGGTGACGAGTATTCTACACCTCCCCTTGGCCTTCCTAAGCCTATGTGCCAGCCCGCCGAGGCCTAAGCCTATAGCCGAAGACTTTCCCCTCCCCCTATCGGCCGTGACCACTAGAACGGGTTTCCGCTCAGACGGTTTTTTATAGAAAATAGACATCAGCGAAAGTACCTCTACCTGATCCTGAGTAAGGGCTAGCTCGAAAATCTTCCTCGGGATCTTGGTTTTTTCCGGATAAAGCAGGGGAGGAGGTATATAGCGCCGCGCCTTTGCCTTCGGGAAACGCTTAACAAAGCGGCGATTCTCGAGGTCGTAAATCGCTATGCCGCTGTGTATGAAAAGCTTCCTTACAAAGCGGCGCTCGAAATAATCCCTGAGCTCCTCCACTGTGCGGGGAGGCGTCACGAGGTTTGCCCTAAACCTAGTGACCAGCTTTACGAAGACGTCTAGCGACGGCATAAGGAAAACGTATATTCCACCGCCCTTCACCACGCCCATCAGCTTTCCGAGATCATTCGGCTCAAGGTTGTTTAGAAAGTCGAGTACCGCGCTATCATAGGTCTGGCCAAGTACCTTGTCTAACGTGTGGTATGAAACATAGTCGACCTTGAGGCCTGGAGCCTTCTCGGAAAGCTTTCTTTCAAAGAGATCCCTCCTCGCGGTTCCGTCGCTGAAAAAGGCGTGGTAGGTATAGAGAACGCGGGGGTTATCGCCTAAAATCCCGCTTATCTCGCTGATCACACGTGAAGCCGCCTCAGCAAGCTCCTCATCGCCTCCTGTTAATACGAGGATCCTCCTATGATACGCTATGGAAGCCTTCTCTACCTCCTCAAGCACTTCCTTTAACGCTGCGTCAGAGATAGGCTCCATGACTAGAAACCCTGTTGTATTAAATCCGTGGGCTTAATAAACTCCCTTAAAAGAACCGTAGCATACATGCCCTTTCTAAGCCTAAAGGACACCATGTAGTCTTTCCCGGAAAAGCTTATCTCCAGGCCTTCAGGGACAAGGGCCGCCCTCCTATAAGTCCCCGAAGACGCGGCCTCAGGCATACCCCTAACCCGGAAATCCTCTATGTCCACGCCCTCCTCGGATAAAACCTCCCTTTCAATGCTTCCCGGCTCGCCGTGGGAAAGGTTCGTGCGATAACCCACTATGGGCAGCATGAGGGCCGCCTTACCCTCCTCTACAAGCTTCCTGGCTTTTTCGAGCAGCGCGTCGGTGACGAGCATAAGCCCCTTAGGCTCATGCGAGCCCTCAGGATATATGCCGACTATATCCCCTACATGGGGGTAATAGTAGGAAAGACCCCTCTCGATGCGGCGGCTCAGTATCCTGTTAAACAGGTAGGCCTGGTATGCCCCTATAAAAAGCCTCCTAATATATAGTGGAAGGCTCCTAAGAGCCCCATAGTAGTCTCCAGGATGCTCCGACAGGTACCTTAGAACATATCTTTCATGCCTAAGCGAGACAGGGAACCTTTCAAGAGCTCCCCTATAGTCGCCTGTCTCGGAGAGATATTCCCTCGCCTCAGCGGCTTTGCCACTCTCAAGAGGATATCTCCGCTCTACCAATTCCTCTATTGCGCCACGGTAGTCGCCAAGTATAATCATTTTTCCCACAAGGTGCGTGTTAGGCCTTATGGTGCCGAAGCGTTGATAGCCATAGTAGTTCGGCACCGCTCTGACACTTTCCAGCTCCTTAACCAATGCCTCCAAGTTCCCAGGCTTTATGGAATCCCTCACCCATATTCTAAACTCGTTCCCGTAGAGCATCCCCGGCCGCAGATAAAAAGGCCTCCTAAAAAAACAGTAAGCCGAAACCCTGCCCAGATCCTCCCTACCCCTCGGCGGGGTAAAGTCGCCGCGCATAACCGAGACAAACTGGTAAGTTACAGCCTTAGTGTCTTTAAGCCCAGCGGTGCTCAGGGTATTTCTCCGTAGCCCCCAAGCCTTCGAAAGCACTATAAGCGCGGTTACCGTATCAAGCCCCCTCTTCTCCATAACGAACCACCAGTATCCCTCTTCGGAAGACTGGTACCGGCATTCAGGCCCGGCCACGAGGCCGTCCAGGGAAACCTCTTTGACGACGAAATCCTCGAGACTCCGCCTAATAACACCCCCAGTACCTTCCCCCGCCAGTCCATAGTACTCCAGGCCGAGATCTAAATCAAGCTTTATAGAAGACCTCCTTGGCATTACAGCACCTCTCTCAGAGAAGCTTTAGGTTGCCCGTCACCTGGTCTATCTTATCAGCATCCTCGGGTCCTATCCCCACCGCAGTCCTCGTACCTGGCGGCAACTGTGTAAGGCCTGCATCCTCTATTATCACAGCGGGCAGCCCCTTAGCTATAGCCTTTTTAAAAACCTCTAAGAGCTCGTCTTCGCTATCAACGCGGAGAACAATCTTCTTCTGCCCCTCCCTCAGCCACTCCTCAGCAAGTCCTCTCTTCCTTCTCTCTACCTCAACGAACGCGCTGACAGCCGCGTGTGCAACTTGGACCGCAAGCTTTCCCTTACCCATTTTCAGGTCTCGTCTAACAACTATTACCTGCTTCAACATGGTATACCCGGAAAAGAACACCGTGAAAATAATAAGATATACTGCAGCTAAGCCCTCTTGTACCCTATTTTCCTTAGAAACTCCGCTCTGCGCTTCTTGTCCTCTTCTCCTTCGACGCCGACGGGCGTAAAACCGTCGATTACAGCAACAATACCTCTACCCTGAGCCGTCTCAGCAACCACGACCTGGACAGGGTTGGCTGTAGCGCAGTATATATTTACTACCTCTTGGACATGCTTGAGCTCCGTGAGCACGTTTATCGGCCACGCATCCCTTATATAGGCCACAAAGACGTGACCCGCCCCTATTTCGCGGGCGGTCTCTATAGCCGCCTTTACGAGCTCTTCGTCGTTTCCGTCAAACCTGATAAGCCTGTCACCCGATGCTTCGTTGAATGCAAGCCCGAACTTTATACCTGGGGCAGAGGTAGCTATAGCCTCCGCTATGTCCTCCACGCTTTTTATGAAGTGTGACTGGCCTATAATGACATTTGACCCTTCTGGCAGCTTTACGTCCACCACATGGAAAGACACGTCCCCGGGCATACTATGAGAAAACACCTTGGGAAAAAATAAAAAGGCTATGCTTACTCCTGCAGCTTTTTAGACTAGCATGCGGCGAAACTCTTCGGCGAGTCTCTGGTAGCGTTCCAGATCCTCTCTAGTGACGCTAGGCTTCACGGCTTCCATAGCTTTAAGGAAGTGCTCCATTCTAACCTTGGTGGGCTTCCCGGCTTCTCTCAGGGCCAGTATAGCCGCCTCCCTACACAGCGCCGCCAAGTCTGCTCCTGTGTATCCTTCTGTTTTCTTCGCTATTTCCTTGAGGTCTACGTCCTCGGCTAGAGGCATGCGCCTCGTGTGCACCTTAAGTATCTCCAGCCTGGCCTCCTCGTCCGGCGGGGGAACATAGATCACACGGTCAAAACGCCCAGGCCTAAGAAGAGCAGGATCAATAATATCAGGCCTATTAGTAGCAGCAATAACAACAACACCCTCAAGCCGCTCAAGACCATCCATCTCGGTCAATATTTGGTTCACTATTCTATCCGTCACACCAGAGTCGAACCTGTGGCCACGGCGGGGCGCTATGGCGTCGATCTCGTCAAAGAACACTATGCAGGGTGCCGCCTGCCTAGCTTTGCGGAAGATCTCCCTTATCGCGCGCTCGCTCTCACCGACCCACTTGCTCAGGATCTCCGGCCCTTTTACAGCGATGAAGTTTGCCTCGCTCTCAGTGGCTACGGCCTTGGCGAGGAGCGTCTTACCCGTACCAGGAGGACCATAGAGGAGAATACCTTTAGGCGGATCTATACCCATTTCCTTAAAGTATTCGGGATGCTTTAGTGGCCATTCGACCGCCTCGCGGAGCTGCTGCTTAACATCGTGCAGCCCGCCAACATCGTCCCAGTGTACCTCTGGAACCTCGATGTATACTTCCCTCAGCGCGCTCGGCTGAATGTCCTTCATAGCTTCTAGGAAGTCCTTCCTTGTAACCTTAATCTCCTTCAATATTTCTGGAGGTATCTTCTCGCTCTCAAGGTCGATCTTTGGCAGGAAGCGGCGCAGAGCATGAATAGCCGCTTCTCTGCAGAGCGCGGCGAGGTCGGCGCCCGTGTAGCCATGCGTAAGCTCAGCTATCTCGTCGAGATTCACGTCCTCGGCTAGGGGCATGTTCCTGGTGTGTACCTGAAGTATCTCTTTCCTAGCTCGCTTGTCCGGCACGGGGAATGCTATCTCCCTGTCGAAGCGTCCCGGGCGGCGTAGAGCCGGGTCGATGTCATTCGGCCGGTTGGTAGCGGCTATGACTATTACCTGGCCCCGCTCCTTTAGTCCGTCCATTAGTGCTAGTAGCTGTGCGACCACGCGCCGCTCAACTTCCCCGGTTACAGCTTCGCGGCGGGGCGCTATGGCGTCGATCTCGTCTATGAAGATTATCGCAGGAGCGTTTTTCTGTGCCTCCTCGAATACTTCCCTTAGCCTCTGCTCGCTCTCACCGTAGAACTTGCTCATAATCTCCGGGCCGTTTATGGCGATAAAGTATGCGCCGCTCTCATTAGCGACAGCCTTGGCGAGGAGCGTCTTACCCGTACCAGGAGGACCATAGAGGAGGACGCCCTTAGGCGGCTCGATGCCTAGATGGCGGAAAAGCTCCGGGTGCTTTAAGGGGAGTTCAACCATTTCCCTTATCTTCTCCTTAGCCTCTTCGAGGTCGCCTATATCCTCGTACGTTACACGGGGTATAGATATTTCTCCGCTGACCGGTTCTCTCCTAAGATTTATCTCCGTGGCATTTACCACCTGAACAGGCCCCGATGGGACAGTATTGACGACGGTAAACTGTAACGCAGTGTTGAAGAACGGTATCTCGACGATATCGCCCCTCTTAAGCGGCCTACCCATGAGCCTGCTTTTCACATACTCTACGAGGTCAGGCGTTATCTCTATACCCAGTTTGAAGGAGGGAGCAAGGGTGATCCTCCTCGCAGGGCTGAGCTTAGCCTTCCGGACCCTGACGACGTCGCCTAGGGAGACGCCGGCATTCTTCCTTATCAATCCATCCATCCTTATTATGCCGACCCCTTCATCCTCGAGGGGCAGAGGCCACACTATAGCAACGGTAGACTTTTTACCCTCAATCTCCACGGCGTCGCCGGGCTCCACGTTAAGCTTCCGCATCGACTGTCTGTCTATCCTCACTATGCCTCGGCCAACATCTCTGGCCCTCGCTTCGGCTACCCTAAGCTGTATCTCCACCTTGCCGTTTTTATCCTGTGGCACAATAGTCCACCCATGTAGCTAATACTGTTACTAGCTTTAAAAAATATGGTTAGAAGAATATTATACTAAATTTGTCTAGCTATATTATATTAAACTACCTTGTAACGATCTCCACAATATCTCCATCCTCAACAACAAACTCTCTGCCTACACGCTGAGGACTAAATCTGAAACGGCTACTCCACACCTTAGCATATTTAAAGTTCTTGTAAAGCTGGCTATGAATCACCCTAGCAACATCTATCACCCTGGCACCTCTCTCAACCACAACAGGCTTCTCCTCCACCTCCCCCGTCTTCGGATTCCTAGTATATACACGTATAAGCCCCAGCTCGCTAAACAGGTACTCCGCAAGCCTATCCCTGTTAAACAGCGAACAATGCTTCTCGGAATAAAACAATACTGGCACACCTTTCAGCGTAGCCGCGAACTCCTTGAGACTAGATATTCTATGTACAGCCAGGTCAACCTTGGTTACAACCACCGCCGCGGGCCGATAATACGTTGACCCGAACAATGCCTCCTCCACATCGTCGAGAGACGCCACCCCCCTAATCCTCACCACCGCATGGTATATCCCATAGCTCCTAAGCAGAGAAGACACCTCTTGCAGAGTCGCCCCCTCAAGCCTTCCCTGAATAACCACGCCCCCGCTACGCCTCTTCTCTATCTCGACAACCGCTCGGGGCTTGATAATGGAAATCCTGCTCTCCTCCAGTTCCCTCAATAACACCTTGTACTGGTAGCTAACATCACCGGTGGCATCAAGCACCAGGACGACCGCATCAGCGTTTCTCGCGAGAGCAAGCACTCGTGAACCCTCGTAGGCGCCCCTCGCAGCGCCCTCCAGTATGGAGGGTGTATCCACAAACTGGAAGTACACACCCTTCCAGACAAGTATCCCGGGCTGAGGCCTCCTAGTGGAAAAGGGGGATGCGGTAGGACTAACAGGCGCACCGGTAAGACATCGGAGTAGCGAGGTCTTACCTGAATTGGGAAAGCCGAGCAGTACGACCTGCACGTCGCCCTCCTTCTCTACGAAGAATCGTTCACCCCTCCCGGCTCTCTTCCTCTTTGAAAGCTCGATCTCTCTTCTCAACGCAGCCATCTGCCTCGTTACCTGCATCCTCAAGCGCTCAGTGCCCTTGTGCTTTGGAATGGCCGACATGAATTCGCGCAACGCCTCGAGTTTCTCCTCTGGAGTCTTAGCCTCCATTACTCGGCGCCACTTGCTCTTCGCCTCAGCTGGCAGGTTTGCCGGCATAGTACCCCCGGAAATCCCCCAATTACAGGCTACCTTGCAGGCACATATTTGCCACGCAGCTCTACGCCCGCGCTAATAAAACCCTTTAACCAGACAAAGCGTGTACACTAATGATTGTAAAAAACTTCGCCCACCGACCTAAAATTTTTTATAATGGCTGTCTTGTGGAAAGGTGAAAGACCGGGGGCGAGGCAATGATCAAGGGATACATGCTGGTAAAAACAGAGCCCGGGAAAGAATATGAAGTCGCGCTTAAGATACGCAGCCTCGACTACGTAAGCGATGTCACGATAACGTACGGGCTATGGGACATTGTCGTAGAGATAGAGGCCCCCGGAATGCCTGATTTCGACAAAACAGTCATGCTTATACGCGGCATAAAGGGGATAGAGCAGACAGCCACGCTCCTCGGGCATTACCAGTAGCCGCCACGCCCTATACTATCCACTCCCCCTTTCTCAGCTTCTCGGGTATATAGTTGTGAGAGAGGAACTTGAAGCCGTGGCCGCTGAGCGCCTCTATCTCTATCTTCTCCTTCTTCTTTATGAAAAGCTTAAGCTCGTTCATCCAGTCCTTAGACTCCCTGAACCAGGGATAGTTCATCAGCTCCTTTGCACGCTTAACGTCTCTGTCCGTCGCTTTGATTATATAATTCTTAGGTATCTTGTAGCGGTCAATGTCGCTTACAGTAACCCCCAAGAAGCGCGCCTCAGGGGTTGCCAACCGCTCGCTCTCATAGCTTAGAGAGATGGAGCCGCTCCTATAGACACTGTAGATGTAGAAGCCGTAACTGTCGGCGTCAGTCAGAATATACACGGGGAGCCCGAACTCCTCCCAGAGCCTCCTCACCATGCGCCTCGTGCTCCTGTCGGGCTGCCCCTTACCCGTTATAAGAACGCAGTTATGCTTCTTCCAAAACTCCTCTTCGTTCAGTCTCTCAAAGATGGCGTCCTTCTCCACGACAAGCACGTAATCCGCGTCGACCCTCACTATCTCGAGCTTATCCACGTTGGGCGGCACGGCGTAGGCGCCACTACCCATCCTAGAGAGATCTATCTCATAACCCTTGGAGCGTATAACCATGTTCCCGACTATTTTGCCCTTAGCATCGTGCATTATCCCCATGTGCTCCCTGAGTAGCCCCGTGGCAACCTCTATGTCTTGGATCACCGCGTTTGACTCACGCTGATCGTTCCACGTCTCCTCGCTGCGGGTTCTGCCGTGGAGATCCTTGTAATGTATGGTGTGCTTCCCCGTGTAGTAGAGGTCACGTATGGTTGGGTAGTCCCCCTCCCTCCTGGCCTTTACTATAAGCGACAACATCAGCACGGTTTGCATGAACTTCTTAGACTCCCCAATGTCGAACAGCTCCCTCCTAGCTTTCCTAGGACCCAGCACGAGGATTTTTCTCTTCTCATCCCATATAGTGTTTGAAAGCGTCCTAACAGGAATCTCAAGGTACGGCGGCTTGCCTTTAATAATCTGCTCTGCAACGCTTTTACCAAGCTTCTCTAGCCTCGCCAGCACTTCCTCGTCGCTGGGGGCCACGGCACTGCCTTTACGCTGCCTGCGGGACCGGGGCATTTACAGCTACACCTCTCTTCTTAATCTCCTTCTCAAGAATCTCTACAAGCTTCCTTTCCAGCAATTTCTCGTCAACACCAGCCACGTATGCTATTGACCGCGAAACCTCCGGGATGTACTTCCTGATTGTAATCTCCTTCCTCTTAACTTCGTGAAGCCTCTCCATGCGGGAAAGATACAGCCTCAGCTTCCTCGCAACCTCACGAATTGCTATTTCAAGCTCCTTCTCAACCTCCGGAACATCCGCGATAGCCTCCTTCCCAACACTCTTGAACGGAAGCTTTGTGGAGCACACGTGTGTGATGACGGCAATGGGTGCCGGGAACTTCACCTTATAGATGTTCCAGTCTATAGAGTCGACTATTTTACGCGACACATCGGCTCCCTCATCATATAGTAGAGGCATCCTGTTAGCGAAGCGGAGTAGGAGGGGCGAGTTCTGAGGCTCTATCTTTCCTCCATACGCTATCGCGGCCTCCACTATGAAGGGGTGCCCACCATACGAGGCCGGCGGCCTCGTAACAGCTTCCACGAATTCCGGCTCAAGTATTCTCTTTGCACCTTCCTTAAGAAGATCCGCGCCCAGCGGTGAAAGAGTTATAGGCCTCGGTCTACGCCATTTACCATATTTCTTCATCGCACTGGCGAGCTTCTCAAGATCGGATATCCTGAGACTCCTGACAGGCGTCGAGGGGTCAAAGCCAGCCCAAGTAAGAAAGTCCACTGCACTCTTCTCCCCCACGCCTTCAAAATACTTGCGGAGAAAATCCTTCAGCGGCATGTCTTCCCCCAGGCTGCGTATCAGCGTCTTAAGGATCTCTATATCAACGCCCCTGGGGTGGTGCTTACCTATCTGAGGCGGCGGAGGCAGCTTCTTGGAAGCCCTCTCATATACGACTTCTCCCTCAGGGGTTCTATACACTATGGTCGCGTATGGCGCTATTAGCGCCGTACGCCGTATATACTCATCTATTCTCCTCCTTGCGAGGCTCCATGCACCCTCGGTGACAATGCTGACAACTGTGCCGTGCCACCTTCTCCCCTTTCTCCGGAGCTTAAGGCTCACGATGTGGGGGATGTTTTTCCCGATATCTATGTAGAGCTTGTATTCATGTACAACGCTTTCCTCCTCGGTAGAACTCTTCACGTATATAGGCCGCGCAGTGGTTATCTGCGCGTGGAGAACCGCCATCTTGCCTCCAAGCCCGAACGTCCCCCTAGTCTGCCTAATGACGTACTTGGAGCCGTAGAATACTCTGCCAAACACGTTAGGCACTTCGGTTAAAGGTATGCCTATGCCGTTGTCGGCGACGGTTACATGCACTAGATTGTCCCGTTCCTCGTCAAGCTTTATTTCAACCCTAATCTCGGGCAGTATGCCGTGTGTCTCGGTGGCGTCTAGTGCGTTTTCGACGAGCTCGCGTACCGTCTGGTATAGCGCCCTGACCGGGTTAGAGAACCCGGCCATCTCCCTATTCCTATGGAAAAACTCGGCTGGCGATAAGCCCCTATACTTCTCCATCTAAAGCTCCCGGACTCTAATCCATACAGTGCAAATAAAGCCTTCTTTTCAATAAATCACGTAACATAACATATTATGATTTTTAAACAACTATTTTTACTTTGATTATTCTTCTTTTACTTCTTAATTTTAACGATAATATAATCATGACTAAAGCGGCGGTCACCAAGCCGATATTCCCTCCACTCATATATGCCATATACTCCGGAAACGCTACCTTCATATGACCACCGTAATACAGGTTTGTTCAGGCCAATATAGTGGTATCATGTAAAATAGCCAGGTGGAATGATGCGTAAGGGCAGAGAAGTTTACAGCGTGCTCAAGAGGGTTTCTGCCAAGCTTTGGTGGGACGTCAATGCGAACGTCCCACTCATAAGGGAAAAAGACAGTGCAACAGCTATACAGGTTCACGCCACACCGCCGCGTGATGCCAGACCAATTATAGGAAAATATTACAAGTTTACCCGTGAAGTAGTTGCCAAGTATCTCGGCCCGAAGAGCGGACTGATCCCGTGGAGAAAAGTTGTGCTGGGCAATAAGGTGCAGTACCCTGACTATGGCGAGGAGATAATACTGGACGGCCAAGTAGTGGGCCATATAATATATGATCTCGCGGAGAGACGGTGGAAATTCCGCCCTCTCTACATATTGGCGGAGAGAATGGTCGAGGAGGGGCATGGATACTTTGCACGAATCGCCTTACCGAGGCTCGCGAGAGGCTATACCATACACCTCGACGACCTTGCTGAACACAACCTTCCAGAAGGAACAGATGAATATATCGCGCTGGGCACCAAGAATGGCCTCTTCTACGGTGTCGGGGTGAAGATAAGGAAAAACAGGATATACGTGTTAAAGAGCTGGCGCCGTAGGCCCCGAGGTTTTATGGAGGAGGATCCTTCTTGGCGGGAGGTTGTGGATGAAAACAGGGAAGCCCTGGAGGAGAAGGAGAGGGAGGCTATAGAGTTTATACGTAGAGTAAAGGAGAAATATGGGCTTCCAGTCTACGTTTCATTCTCAGGGGGGAAGGATAGTCTCGTAACGCTTCACCTCGCAGTCAAAGCCCTGGGGCACGTGAAGGCTATATTTAATAATACGGGCATAGAGTTTCCCCAGACAGTCGAATACGTAAGACGAATTGCAGAATGGATGAACATTGATCTCGAGATCGCGGATGCCGGCCAAAGCTTCTGGAAGGGGTTCGAATCCATGGGTCCCCCGGCTCGGGATTTTAGATGGTGCTGCAAGGTGACCAAATTCGCACCCACAGCTAGGTTGCTTAAGAGGCTGTATCCTTCCGGCGCAATAGGTCTCGTGGGGCAGAGGAAGTACGAGTCGTCCACACGTGCCCTGTCCCCTAGGATTTGGCGCAACAAGTGGTTTCCACAGGGGGTTGCGGCCTCGCCGATCCACGAATGGACGGCCCTCGATATCTGGCTATACATTTTCTGGAGAAAGCTTTTGCCTAACAGTCTCTACTACGAGGGGTTTGATAGGCTTGGGTGCTGGCTCTGTCCAGCCGTCGAGATGGGAGAATTCGAGATGGCCGCGAGGGTCGCGCCCGGCCTATATAATGAGTGGCAGCTGCTTTTAAAGAAATACGCTGAAGATAGGGGTTACCCCGAGGAGTGGGTAACATATGGCTTGTGGAGGTGGATTAACCCTCCTAGAGATATTTTAAGACTCCTGGGGCGCAGGGAGCGGTGGTATGAGGAGAAACGTGGAGCCGGCGTCTCCAGCGAACGTAGAGGAGAAAAGTTGAGAATCCTCGTAGAGAAGCCCCGGCTGAAGCCTAGCGACGAGAGGCTAAAGAATATAGTATCCACCGCGTGTAGCGGCGCCAGCGTAGAAAACATGGAGGTAAAAGGTCCATGCGGCGAGGAGAACGTCGTCAAAGCCGCTATACGTGCATTCTTCTGTGCTGAATGCCTTGAATGCGCAAACTGGTGTCCCGCTGGCGCGATAAAGAGGCGGGACGACGGGGGAATATATGTTGATGAAAGCAAATGCCTTTCCTGCGGCATATGCAATGATAAGTGCCCCTTAGCGGAGTATACCTTAAAGCTCAGAAACGTCTCTTAACGCTTCTGGAGCTCCTTACCGCAGATGGGGCACTTGTAGAACACCTTCTTCGCGCACGTAGCACAGTAGTAGACCTCGCAGTGAGGGCAGTAATAGACCTCGTCTCCCCGGTATAGCTTCTTGCCGCAGCGCACACAGCGCCCTATTACGAGCGTCTTCGGGACATATGCCACCCTCTAGTCACCCCTCTTCAACCCCGAGAAAGTAGTTATAAATGTTGCCAGTCCCGTGGGCAAGGGAAGAGGTGTAAAGTCGGGTTCTTCCTCCCCAGCTTCTTTAACATATATGCCGGCCACGAGTAACGGTGCTCCACACTTGGGGCACTGTCCTTTAACTTTGAACAAATAATCACCGCGCGCGTAATCCCTCTCCTCACTGTAGCCGCATTTCTCACATCTCACGAGTGTAACCACCTTTCTAGGCTTAAACTCGAGCTTTGCGAGCTTGTAGATGGACCAGAGAATATAGAGCAGAAATAGCGAGTCCACCATGGCCGCCATAGAATAGTCATTGGCGCCCGTCTTGGCGTATAGGTACATAAGGCCCACGAGCAAAACCCCGGTAGCCGCAGCCAGCACGCCGTAGACCGGCAGCCACTTCTTCTTAAGCGACCCGACTATGTTCTCCCCCATTTCAAGGCACCCCTATCGTATTACCGACGCCGAGTACTACGGCGGCCGTCCCCGGCTTCACTTTATGCTCCAATACTTGTTTCACGACTTCTACGGCTTTATCGGCGGCCTTGTAGACCTTCTCCCCCATAATAGAGCTCGCCTCCCACTCCGACATCTTTATTAAAACCGCGTAAAGGGGGATCTTCTTCTTCGTCGCTATCTCCTCTATACGGAACCTTTCGACGCCTACGCCGCCCATGGCAACGCCAAATCCATGGGATATAAGGCCCGTTTCCTCTCCCTCAAGCTTCAACGCGGCATCAACAGATACTATTAAGGACACGTCGTCCCTACCAGTTATCCATTCCAAGGCCTCGTCAAGCCTTCCCACGGTCCCCCCGGGCCCCTTCGCCTTTGCGAGGTAGATACGCCTACCCCCCATTTCCGCGTAGAAAACCTCGGTGTCAGGTACGGGCTCGTAGCGGCGCTTCGCACCAAGAATTCTGGCGAGCTTTGCAGCGACGTATGGCCCTGCGGAGTCGCCTATAGGCAAGCCGTTCTTAAAGGCCTTCACCGCGCCTTCCAACGCTTTGAACTCCTCTGAAAGGAAGGGTAGAAGGGCGTTGAGCTGGAGGATGAGCCAGAGGCTCTTAAACTTCCTGGCAATGAGGTAGTAGTGGTTTACGAGCTTGTAGAGGTAGTTTAGCGCCCTAACGGCTTCAACGAGGTTCGTTAAGTTCTGGACATCTACACGGTTTCCCCGCGAGGCTATGCTTGAGACCTCCTCTTCAACCTCCTTCTCCTCTACGCGTAACACGTGCCTAATCTTCTCCACAATGCCGTAGGGGTCAAGGTTAACGGGGAAAATGACCGCTATCTCGATTAGCTGTGAAGCCTTTTCTTCGACCATTTTTCTGTCGAGGCTCGAGAACCTTCCTAGGCTGCGTAGCAGAGCCTGGAATGCTGTATCCCTGCTCTGCTTGAAAAGTGCAAGATATCCTTCTATCTCGCTGATAGCTCTCATAACCTCGAGTTCCCGTGAAAGATAGGCGAAGAGCATCAATACTATCATGGTAACGATGAGATCGTAGGTTGTACCATCCATGTAGCACACCTTAGCAGGCTAAAACTAGTTTAATGCGGCCCCGGATAACTCTTACTGTCGCCTGTGCGGCCGAGTAGTCATATGTAATACCTCCACTATACAGCTCGACTACGTGGAGAAGGCCGTGAACTAGGTGATATCTCCTATCAACTGCCACACTAATAGTGGTGTAGACAGTGGAGAGGCTACTCCTAGCCGACATCAGGGGTAACAAGAGATTCCTGGAAAAACTTATTGACAGAGAAATATACACTCCAAGGGGGCGCCTCGTAGGGAAGATCTGGAAAATCTACGTCTCAAAGAAGAGCAAGAAACCCATCAAGCTCATAGTGAAGGTTCCCGGCGGCGGAAGGATAAGCATAGACCCCGGTAAAGTGGTAGTAGAAGGCGGCAATCTTATCCTCAAGGTGGAGGATTCCAGGAGGTTGAGCGAGTTGTTCCGTGAACTGAAATCCATTGTAAGGCGCGTTAGAAGCCTGCATGAGGAACTCCTACTAGCGAACGAGAAACTCGTCAACGGGGAGATGGGTGAGCGTGAATATAAGATTATTAGGGGGAAGATAGACTCTGAGCGTGCAAAGTATATTCTGAGGGCGCAGAACATTCTATCCGAGATAGAACTTATGAGAAGACACGGCGAGATAAGGCTTACAGCCGGGGAGGAAAGATTATTGTCCAGGCTGGTGGACTACCTGAAGAACAGCGTCGTTGTGCTCCCCTCCAGAGAACTCGAGGTTATCTTTACAGACACACGATTCTAGTACAAAGTTCAAAACCTTCTACTTATACATATAAAAATTCCCTTACCAAACACCATATTGATGTGTCATGTTAGAGAGCAAGCTCTTCCTAGATCTAAAGGAGAACGGCGAGGTAAGGGTCGACTATAAGAAGCTCAGAAACGCCAGCGCCGAAGACTTCGCGAGAATAGCGGACAAGGTAAGGCCCCTCCTCATGCCGAAGCTCGGGAAAGACTACAACCTCTACCTAAAAACAAGGCCTGAGTTAAGGGAGGGAGAAGAACTAATAACATACACGCTCTCCGCCTGTCCCTACTGCAACTCGCTCCTAAGAGCCGTGGTGTTCAAGCGGGACGGCAAAGTATGGATTAGAAAGGTGTGCCCGGAGCACGGCGAAATAGAGGAGCTCTACTTCGGAGACTACGAAATGTATGAGCGGTTCCGTAGGCATCAGCATGACGGTAGAGGTAATCTTAACACGCATGTACCCCTAGTAGCCCCTTGTCCCTACAACTGCGGCCTGTGTCCCCGCCACAAGTCGCACCCAGCACTCATAAACATTGTCGTGACAAATAGGTGCGACCTGAGCTGCTTCTACTGCTTCTTCTTCGCTTCACGCGCCGGCTACATATACGAGCCTACACTCGAACATATACGCTACATGCTACGCCAAGCCAGGCGCCTCCGACCCCAGCCCGCGATAGCACTCCAGATAACCGGCGGCGAGCCAACCCTGCGCGACGACCTCGTCGACATAGTCAGGATAGCTAAGGAAGAGGGCTACACGCACGTCCAGGTGAACACCACCGGGATAAAGCTCGCCTTCGATGCAGACCTTGCCCGCCGCTTGAGGGAGGCTGGCACCAATGTGCTCTACATGAGCTTTGACGGCGTAACCCCCTACACTAACCCCAAAAACCACTGGGAAGTACCGTACACCCTCGACAACCTCCGTAAGGCAGGGCTGGGAGTAGTCCTCGTCCCAACGGTGATAAAGAACTACAACCTCCACGAGGTAGGAAAGATAGTAAAATTCGGGCTAAAACACAACGATATCGTAAGGGGAGTGAACATACAGCCTGTTTCAATAACCGGAAGGATGCCTAGAAAGGAGAGAGATAAGGAGCGCGTAACCATCCCCGATGTGATAATAGAGATAGAGAAGGAGACTGAGGGGCAGATATCACGCTACGACTGGTACCCGGTGCCTAGCGTTGTACCCATTTCAAGGTTCATAGAGGCTGTCACGGGGGAGCCGAAGATAGCATTCACAACGCATTTCGCCTGCGGCGCGGCAACTTACGTCTGGCAGGAGAACGGAGAAATAATACCTATCACAAGGTTTATAGACGTCGACGGTTTGCTGAAATTCCTAGACGAGAAGGCAGATGAGCTGGAGAAGGGGAAGAACAAGTACCTGGTCTTCCTCGATGTCCTGGTGAAACTTAGGAAGTTCGTTGACGTGAGCAAGGCCCCGAAGAGGCTCCGTGAAGGTAAGAGGATAATGAGGCTCCTCTACAAGGTGTTTGTACGCCACGACTACAGCTCGCTGGGCGAGTTCCACTATAACTCATTATTCCTAGGGATGATGCACTTCCAGGATCTCTACAACCACGACGTAGCTAGGGTTATGAGATGCGATATCCACTACGTGATGCCTGACGGCCGCGAGGTTCCCTTCTGTTCCTTCAACGTTATACCAGACCTCTATAGGGACAGAGCGCAGAAGGCCTTCTCATACACAATTAAGGAGTGGGAGGAAATGACGGGCCAGAAACTCATCGACCTAAAATACAGGCGTAACATTAAGAAGCTGCTGTCCGGTGAGCCCTACAGACGCCACTATGAGGGGCTCTTCGACATAGACTCCATACCATACGAGGACCACGTGCTTGCTTCAAAGAAGTTCGGGATACCTGTAATCGAATAGGTGTCCCGGCTTGTCGATCAAACTTTTTTCATTCAATGTAGACACGGAGGACCCCCGTACAATAAAGCTTGAGGCGAGCGGTAGCGCCTACATTCTAAAGAACCGTGAACTAGTACCTGTCCCGACCACTAAGAGAGAGTTCAATGAGGAACAAGACATCTTTGACTTTGACGCAGAGTTCGGCGATCTATTCAACATCTCATTCAACGATCTCATACACGGAGAGTACATCATAGAGGTTTACGAGGGGGATGTACAGGCCTCTTCGCCCATACTAAAGGTCTATGCATACAAGGACCGCGTAAAGGGCAAATCGGGTGTACTTTTCAAAATAATTGGAGAGGACGGTGCACTAATCTATACGGATAACATGTATTTTTCGCCGCCGTTGCAGGATAGGATCGGCAGAATAGCTAGAGCCCTCGGTGTGGACAGAAAGCATGTTGAAAGCATCGTCCAGAAATATATGCAAGCCATATAATTTATCGACTATAAACGATTTCACTCAAATGAAAAACGGTTATCCTTAAATATTTTTTATATAAAAATACTACAGGAGTCGAGAAAAGGGTGACTTCATGTCAGCTTCTATGGTTGACAAAGAAAAAGAGAAGCTTATCGAACAGGTAGTAATCATCGCTGAGAAGATTATCGAGTCGACAAAATCTAAGAAAATCTCGATAAAACTGAGGACACTCCTCAGATACGCCTACGTCTCCTACATCAAGAAGACAACGGACATAAACATTATCAGGGGGCTCGTGCCCAGGATAAGACCTCCTGCAAGGCTCACAAACCAGTATTACTATAGGGAGATAGAGCGAGCACTCAAGGAAAGGCTAAATGCGAAGATTGAGAATAGGCGCCAGTTTAGATACGTAGTATTATACAGGAGGTAGCCGTCAAAACGCCATTTTTTGTAATGATTCCAAAGCACGGTTTTTCGAGTCTACTGTAGAAATCCGTGCCTGGTCTTAACAGCCTTCCCCCTCATGATAGTCGGCATGTCTCTACCCGGCAGCAACGCTTTACCTACCGCTACAATTTTTCCCTCTACATCCGTCACCGCGACTTCATCCCCCGGCCTTATTACATTTCCCGCAGAGACTACATGGCGTGCAAACACCGTTCTCCCCCTGCCAACGTACTCGGCCGCCTCACTGCTAACAGCAACCCTATACTCCGATTCACCTGCAAGCCTAGCCGCTAGTGGGCGCAACGGCACTATAAAGCCGTCTGTGGCCCTTATCGTCGCATATATTCTGCCGTCAACTCCGAGATAACGTATTCTACCGGTTTTCCTAGACCTGGAGATATCGTAGTCTTCGAGGCCTACATCCTCGGGCTTTACGCCATACTGGTATAGGAACAATGCGGCGACGGTCTTTTTATCCTTCACTGAAGGCTTCTCCCAGCTTATTTCCGCCATAGGGAAGGCACCTCTCATGCATAGAGCGCGAGAATATATATTATGCCCGGCCGCCGTGAAGGATATAGATTGGTATGGTTCGCTGCGAGCTCTGTGGCAGAGAAATTAGGGGTGTTGCATATAAGGTGATCGTAGACCGGGCGGAACTCATAGTATGCCCCTCCTGTGCTAGGGGCAAGCACGTGGTATCGGTTATAGATTTTTCTAAACCACAGAGGAGAGGCACGTATAGGAGGATGGGTATGCGGAGGAGTAGGAGAAGCGAGCTTATAGAGGAAATAGTAGACGACTACGCGACGAGAATAAGGGAGGCCCGCGAAAAAATGGGGTTGACGAGGGAAGTTCTCGCCACGATGGTGGGTGAGAAGGAGTCCACCATTAGGCGGATAGAGTCCGGCAAGCTTCAGCCCACCATTAAACTTGCAAGAAAGCTCGAGAAGGTGTTGAAGATAAAGCTTGTCGAAACGTATACGGAGGAAGAGCTATATGGAGGCGGCGAGGGGGGCAGCGACTACGAGTTAACGCTGGGCGATATTGTAGAGTTCAGAGAATAGGTGTTCTCCAAAATATGAGGCGCGCGATAATAGTCCAGAGGAGGCTTCCAGGTGAAAGAAGCCTTCTCTACGAGCTACGCGAACTGGCTGAGGCCGCGGGTTACATCGTCGCTGGGGAGCTTGAACAGGTTAGGCATGAAGACGCTAAGTACAATATTGGGCGGGGAAAGGTACTGGAACTGAAGGCTCTAGTCAAAGCGGCGCACGCGGACACGGTAGTGTTCTTTAACGAGCTAAAGCCTAGCCAGGCATATAATTTAAGGAAAAAGCTTGGCGTAGAAGTAAAAGATAGGTTCGAGCTAATACTGGAGATATTCGCCAGCAGAGCCGGCAGCAGGGAGGCAAAGCTACAGATAGAACTTGCACGGCTAAAACGCGAGTTAAGCTTCGCGAAGGAATATATAAGCCTCGCAAAGCGCGGTGAACTACACGGATTCCTCGGTGGAGGAAAGTATGCGGTCGACACATACTATACATATGTTAGCAGAAGAATCGCTAGGATAGAGAAGGAGCTACGCTTCATCAGGAGGCAGAAAAATAACAGGTGGAAAAGACGCGTCGAGGCTGGACTATACAGCGTGTCTCTCACAGGCTACACTGGGGCCGGGAAAACAACGCTTTTCAGAGCATTGACGGGGAAGCAGGGCTATGTTGACGGTCGCCCCTTCGCAACTCTATCAACGTTTTCCAGGAAGATAGAGATAGAGGGGCTCCCCGTACTTATAAGCGACACTATAGGGTTTATAGACAGCCTCCCCGATACACTGTTCGACGCCTTCTATACAACATTGGGGGAAAACACGCTTGCAGACCTCATACTTCTCGTCATAGATGTTTCGGAGGATGAGGCAGAGATTAGGAGAAAACTTCTAGCGAGTCTCTCCACCCTCTTTAGCCTCGCGATACCGAGGAGGAAGATCATGCTCGTGGCAAATAAAATAGACAGGATCGACAGCGAGACACTAGAGGCGCGCCTAGAAATGCTCGGCAGATACGGCATGAAAACCGTCGCTATCTCCGCCATTGAGGGCACGGGCGTGGACGAGCTTAAATTAATGATACTAAAAATGCTCCCGGGAAAAACACGCGAGAAACTGATACTACCCTACAGTCAAAGCTACTTGATAAAAGAGATAGGCGAAAAGTGCCGTATAATAAGCCTCAGAGACACGGATCTAGGCATAGCCCTCGAGGTAGAGGGGAGGGAAGAAGTCATAGCGCGCTTCAGGGGACGTACATTAAAAGCAGTAGTCGGCTAGTGGAGACATATGTCTTGGCTATACGGGTGGCCCGTATACGTGCTTAGGATAGGGCATAGGCCCGTGAGGGACCATAGGGTAACCACACATGTGGGGCTAGTGGCCAGAGCCTTCGGCGCGGACGGGATAATACTCGAGGAGCATGTAGAGAAGAGCGTTATCGAAACCCTCCTCGAAACGGCGAAGAGGTGGGGAGGACCCTTCGAGGTAAGAGTAACGGATTCGCCCCGTAGGGAGGTTTTCACGTGGAAAAAGGGGGGTGGCGTCATCGTCCACCTGACAATGTATGGTATAAACATACAGTCATCTAACATTGTAGAGAGGATAAGGAGACGGGAGAACCCCCTATTGATCGTGGTGGGAGGCAAGAAGGTTCCACGATGGATGTATCAAGCTGCAGACTACAACGTTGCTATAGGTAACCAGCCTCACAGCGAGATAGCCGCACTAGCAGTTTTTCTAGACAGACTATTCGGTGGAGAAGAACTCATCAGGGAGTATAGGAACGCTGCCATAAAGGTTATTCCCTCCCCACGCGATAAAATAGTGAGACGCCTTGATAGCGAAAAGCGACGAGGAGGCCCTAGTAATACTGGCTAGGAAGATACACGGCGAACTCGCAGGACGGATAGCAGAAATATTAATGAAGAAGGGCGAGGTCACCGACGACGACCTTGCAAAGATTCTCAAGGTGGACATAAACAAAGTGAGAAGACTGCTCAACTTGATGTTTGAGTCGCGCCTAGTAAAGTATAGGCGTGCAAGAGACGAAAAAATAGGGTGGTATAAATACTTCTGGCGGCTTACGGACGAGCCCGCCCATAGAGTACTAGAAGACAGGAAGCGGATGGCGCTTAAAATACTTGAGGCTAGACTTAGACTCGAAGAGGAAAATGAGTATTTCTATTGTCCAAAATGTGGACGGAAATATACGCTGGACGACGCGGATAGCTACGGCTACATATGCCCCTACTGTGAGGAGGTTTTAGAGCCATACGACAACGAGAAAGACAAGCTAGTATTAAGGAAAGCCATAGAGAAACTCTCTAAGTACAGTCCACTAAAGATAGAAAAGACGACTAAAACTTAACTATCATTGTAAATAAAAATCACAGAGGAGGGGGATGATATGTCAGAGTTACGCTGACATGTGAAGAAAAGGCATTAGATGGACCCCTCCACTACTCCATCATCCTGGCAACATTAAGGACATCTACTTGGCTCACGCCCTCAACAGAGGATACCAATTCTTCAAGCTCGTTTGTTCCACCCTCCACGTCCTCCGGCATGAGTATTATCAGCCTTAGTGCTTCAAGGCCAAAGGCTATAGGCTCCGACTGGTACTGGGCGATATGATACCTCTCAGGCAGTTTCTCCTTTATCTTGTTAAGCAGATCCTCGGGTTTTATCGACGCCTCCTCTGGCAGCACTCTCATGAGCACAGCTACCTTTACCATGTTCTAGCACCTGGTGGGATTAGCATGTAGATAATATAAGGATATTCTCTCTGCAGAAACACCCAGCACGCAGGCCACGGGAAAGAAGGCTTAAGGCCCCACAAAGCCACACTTGGGGCAAACGTAGGGATTACCCTGTTTCCTGCATCTACTGCAACGCCATATGATAGCTTCCCCACAGCGGGGACAGCGGAACACAGCCGCCTTCTCGAATGGAGGAATAGGCCTGCCGCATGAAGTACACGTAGGCACGCTTAGTCTCTCCGTCACTACTTTCCACCCACCCTTCAACCTAGACTCTTCTTTTAAACTTAACTTAAACATTAGAAAGGGGGGTGGGCGGCCGCCCGCACTACGGCCCCCAAAGGGGGTGGCCGCCGCGCTATCCAATCTGCGCCACGGGCCCCCTTCTACAATCATGCTAGCGTTATATTAAACCTCCCCTAGACTTCTAGCGTAAACGCCGGGGTAAAAAGTTATAACCAGCCCACTTATGATTGAGTGAGGGGGCCGTAGTCTAGCTTGGGAGGATGCCAGCCTGGGGATAGCCCTGTGCTGCCAAAACGCTGGTGATCCCGGGTTCAAATCCCGGCGGCCCCACCAGCGTTTTCCGTGTTTTGGAAAAGTAACCGTTGTCACGCTTCCCCCTGAAGGGGCGTGGATAAGTAGAGGAAACCGTGATAAAAGGGGGCGGAGGATAAGGGGTTTGGATGAAAATCCACAGCGACGTCATGAAACACCTAACCTTAACTGAGAGACGCGTAGTAGAGTATTTTGCCGAACACGGCGGATCGGCCAAGGAGATAGCAGAGGCGCTAAACATTTCCGAGCGTACGGTATATAAGGCGTTATACAAGTACAGGCGTGTAGCCTCAAAACTTGGTTTGGATGCGTCCAATTTCTCGTTTAGACGGCGTGTCGCAAGCGTTCCATCTCCCTCTCTCGCTACTCAGGGGAGAAGTGTAACTGCTGACAAATACCAGGGGTATGTTTCAGAGTCGAATAAGCCATCGGTGAACAATATTGAATGTAAGGAGATAGTCTCACTGCTTAGGAGAATACTTGTTGAACTTGAACGTGTAAACAATAATCTAGAAAAGATTGCCAGCAGTAACCGCGGATTGAGAAAACCACTCGGTGAAAGCGTTGTCGAGACCCCGTCGACGGGGGGCGAAGAGGGGTTGCCAAGTTTTGCCTCCAACAATCCGTGGCTACGCGTGCTTTCTGGGCGCAGCGGCTAGGGCGGGTTGAGCCCCAGCCACATTATTATCTGGGGTGAAAAGGAGGCTAGTAGCGAGGCCGCGAGGACTATATAGTCGCGTGCACGCATCTTGAGCTCTTTTACCCTAGTAGGCTTTTCTGAGGCGCCGAATGCCCGCGCCTCGAGGGCTTCGGCTATCATTAGGCTGCGGCGCACCTCGTATACTATCAGCGGGACAAGGAGATAGACGTAGTTTTTCGCCCTCTTGATAATGTTTCCTTCGTCCAGTTTAAACCCCCTGCTCATAAGTGCAGCGCCAACGGTTTCGACGTCTTCAGCTAGTGTAGGTATGAAGCGGAGGCTCATCGTGAACATTAGCGAGTATTCACGTGGCACCCCGCTTTGTTCCAACGCAAGAGCCAGATCGTCAGGAGTCGTTGTCAGGAAAAACATGCTGAACGCCGCTGTGACGGCGAGGAATCTCAGTGACATGAGTGCTGCATAGGCGAGGCTTGGGGGCGTGGAGAAAAGCAGGTTCACGGCGAATATCAGCAGCACTAGTGGTGTTATCGCCTGTAACGTAGGCACCCACTGTCTGAGCCTCTTTGCAGCGGCTACAAGCAGAAACGTCGATCCAATCACGGCTAACTGTACAGTTATAGACTGCGTAAAAAGACTGATAAGCAGCAGAGATATGGAGAGAAAAAACTTCGACCTAGGATCCAGCGAGTCGAGAAAGGTGTCCTTCCTAGTATACTTGAAAGCCTGCAGCGGGCTCGTCACCTAGCCCACCTCTTAAGAACCTGGTCAACCACATCTCCTATCTCAGGGTATCCGCTTAGACTATAGACGCCTCTTCTCGAGAGCTGTATGGCTAGCCTGGCCAGGTGTGGCGGCATAAGCCTTGCCCTGGCCAGTAAGGAGGGGTCTGTTAGAGCTTTACTCGGCGGCGCCTCCGCTATTACCCTGCCCTGGCTCATGAGAACTATTCTGTCTACGTGCTGTACAACGAATTCGACGTCATGAGTGACTACGATCACCGTCTTGCCCATTGTTCGGAGAAGGTTCATTATCCCGGAGATCTGCTCCTTCTGGAGGTAGTCTTGGCCAGCGGTGGGCTCGTCTAGAACTATTATCTCCGGGTCATACGCCAGGACCGCCGCTATGGTCAGCCTCTTCTTTTCCCCTAAGCTTAGCAGGAAAGGCGACCTGTCACGGTACTTGTATAACTGCATTATCCTAAGGTACCGTTCAACTCTCTCTTCGACAACCTCTTCCGGGAAACCGTAGTTTCTCATAGGAAAAGCCACTTCCTCCCACACAGTTTCAGAGAATATCTGGTGATCCGGGTTCTGAAATACAAGCCCTACCTTGCGGGAAAGAACCGATATAGGGGCCTTCCTCGTATCCACGCCGTCCACAACAACTCTTCCTGAAGACGGCTTAAGCACCCCGTTAAAGTGTTTTATCAAAGTCGTTTTTCCCGACCCGTTTTCCCCCATGATAGCTATAAACTCCCCCTTAGCCACTCTAAGGCTCACTCCCCGCAGCGCCTCTACGCCACCGGGATATACGTAGTGCACCCTGTCGACGACGATGGCCGCGTCCATCTTTGATCACCCGTCCCCGAGAACAGCCATTATCTTCGCAGCAAGCTCCTCCGGGGTTCTAGGCGGGTTCCCAAGAGCCAGGCCAGCCCTAACAAGCCTCCTGTACACATCGAAAATAGCGGGAACACCCACTACTTCACCGGCCTCTTCGACGACAACGTATGGGTCTCCCTCAGCCACTACACGGCCGTCCTTCATCACAACCATCCTGTCGACATATGGTAACGCTAGCTCCAATCTATGCTCGATTACTACAACGCCGATATTCTTCCGCAGAACCTCCCTCTTTACGAGGCCAAGTATTTTCACGGCCGAGAGCGGATCCAGGTTCGCCGTGGGCTCGTCAAGTACGAGCAGTTTGGGCTCCATGACCATCACGGAGGCTATTGCGACCTTCTGCTTCTGGCCCCCGCTAAGCTCCGAGGGCGACCTGTGCCTTATCCCCTCTAGCCCATACTCCCTTATAGCCTCCTCAACCCTCCTCCTTATTTCGCCCGGATCAACGCCTAGGTTTTCTAGGCCAAACGCCAGTTCACGCTCCACGTCGGAGAAGAAGAGCTGGTTCTCGGGATTTTGAAAAACGAAGCCCACGCTTAACGCCATCCTATACGTGGGCGTGCTACGGGGATCCTTCCCGTCTATGCTTATAAAACCTCTAAGCGTCCCGCCGTAAAAATTCGGTATAAGCCCGTTTAGAATCCGGGCTAGCGTACTCTTACCGCACCCGCTGGGGCCGGCCAGTAGCACATACTCGCCGCTATCCACGTGGAAATCCACGTCCTCCAACACCCACGCATTAGATGAGGGGTAACGGTAGGACACACCCCTCAGCTCGGCCAGCAAGGTGGGCTACCTCGCGAGCACTATTTTTACCACCATTCTATGCTTCAAGGCTTCATCTGCTCCCAGCCTACGTTTAGTGACAGCGTCTATAGCAAAAGCGAATTTTTCTCCAAGCTCTGTGTGAATCATATAGGCGAGGTCCCTGGCAGTAGACCCTTTTGGAAGAAGATACACGTCGGGCAGCACTCTCCCCTCGTGGTCGGTGTACTTCGCCTCGTTCTCTACGGGGTAGACGGCTATCATGCCGAGCGCGTCGAAGACGGCTCGGTTTAAAACCTCCTGTACACCCGTTGAACCGTATCTCTGTAGAACCCTCTCTCGTATATACTCTAGCGCTTCTCTCTGCTTCCGGGTTAGGTTGCCTACAACCTCGAAGTCACCTTCGCCGGGAATGTACCTTATAAGTCCCGCATGGGCAGCCTTTCTCAACGCCAACTCTGCTTCAGCAGAGGTGGGCACTATAATATACCTCGACCCCAACTCTTTCTTTAGCCTCTTAATATTCTCCTCGGCAGGATCCACGTCAGCCTTGTTCGCGGCTATAACTATAGGCTTAGCGGCCGCCCTCACCCTTTTCACCAAAGTAAGGAGATCCTCGTCGCTCCACTCGGTAACTCGTTTTAAATGGAGGCCTAGCTCTTCAATCGCTTCTAGGACCTTCTCTCTTTTCACTTCTAGGCCGCTAAACCTGGAAAACAGCTCCTCGTAGTCCTTTTTTAGATCCATAACCTTGGATATCTTCCCCCAATCCTTCTTTATGAGCTGGTACATCCACATATCAATCTCTCTCTCAAGGAAAGCTACGTCGTTTAGCGGATCATAGCTTCCCGGCTTTACAGGCCGTCCCTCAGCGTCCGTCCCTCCCGAGGCGTCTATAACATGTATCAACACGGCAGCTCTACGTAGGTGATCCAGAAACCTGTTTCCCAGGCCTCGGCCCTTCCACGCATCTGGGACTAAACCTGCCACGTCTATCAACTCTATGGGAATGAAGCGCCACCCGTCAATGCAGATAGAATTCCTCGGGTCATCCTTTACGCCCAGCTCCCTGCATACGCACCTAATTTTAACGTACCCCACACCCACGTTGGGGTCTATGGTCGTGAAGGGGTAGGGTGCACGCTTGACATCCGTTAGCGTAGCCGCGGAGAAAAACGTTGATTTACCCGTGTTAGGCTTTCCCACTAGTCCCAGCTGAACAGGCACAGATAGGGTGTATCCCTGGATGTTCAAAAAAATTGCCATACACGGTTCAGGGTACCCTGCCCTCTCACTCGTCTACTGGTTGCGGAGACTTACATCTAGAGTCGAAATATTCGTGGAAGAGGGGGAATGGATACACGAGACATTTTCCCTGAGAGGCTGGCCACGCGGCGAAAGACCGTTTTCACCCATGCTACTGAGTCTATCGGCTAGAAGGCTCCCCCGGGAAGGACGCAGTAGCGGTGCCCTGGCTGTGGAGGTCATTACGCCTAGGCTATCCCTCGACGGCGAAGATTACCCCCTTTATTCTAGGCGAGGCTTAACGCTTATGGAGAGAAAGGGGTGCAAGGAAGTAGAGGGGCCTGGGAGCGAACAGCTTTCCAAGTATCTTTCTAGAGCTAGAAGGGGAGAAAAGATGTACAAAAAGTGCGTTGTAAGCGGCGAAACCCTGTTTAAAATACATAGGGTAGGGGAAATCCGCGTAGAGAACCCCTTTGACGAAGAAGTCGAACAGGCTGCCGCCAAAGCCGCGCTAGAAATACTAGGGATACCTTCCGGCGAGCCCCTGGGATTCAAGGTCATAGAGGACGGCAGCAGCTACGACTTCGTTATCGGGCACGCGGAGTACGAGCGTTCAACAAAGGTTCTTCTAGGCAAATGTCACGTCAGGATAGGTATTGTAGGCGAAGAGGTCGTCCACGTCTCAGGAAAGAGGTGCGGTAGGGCCGCTATTATCAACTCGATTCAGCTCTTCATGGGAAAAGAGGCTAGCGGGTGGATGCCATTGCTGGCCTCTTCTAGAAGCCCCCTCCTCCGGGAAGAGAGGCTGCTAAGGGCACTTCTTGGCTTGTGGAGAAAAAGCCTACCTAGAAGGCTGCTACAGATAGGAGAGTTAGGCGTACCTGTCTAACTCCTCCCAGCTTATACTTAAACGCGTTCCCTTCTCGCCACTCATGATGGCATATATGACGCTTTTCAGCGCTATGTATCCGTCCAGTACATCCACTGCAGGCTTCTTGGACTCCTTAACGCTCTCCAGGAAGTCCGTCATTTCCAACCGTAGAGGCTCCTCTTGGAGGTAGGAAACCTCTATTCCGAAGCGTTCAACATGCATTACCGCGTTCTTACCGCCACCTATGCCGATCCTCTCTATTCCTTCGTCGACTATTATTCTCCTGAGAATATAATCCGCAGCGACGACCTTGTCTACAAGTCGTACCTCGAAGCTCCTATGCTTGTACTTGGGAGCGGTTCTCCAGCTAGCCTCTAAGAACGCGGTTGTGCCGTCGTACTCATAGAGGGCTGCGATTTCAACCTCGTAGGGGAACCCCTGGATCATGTATTTTCTCGCATAAACAGCGTTTGGCAGAGACCCCATGAAGAGGTTTACAATATCTATGTCGTGTACCAGCAGGTCGTGGCCCACGCCGAGGTTAAGTGTGTATCCTCCAGCGGGGCCTGGGCCTAGGCGGCGAGCCGTCATCCCCAGAATCTCGGAGTCCTCGACTATTCTCTTACACACTTTCACTATTGGGTTGAAGCGCTCAATATGGCCCACAGCGACTATTCTATTCTCCTTCCGTGCCTCCTCTACAAGCGACGCCCCTTCTTCAAGCGTTGCTGCCAGAGGCTTTTCGACGAAGACGTTCGTATACGGTATGAGTTTGCTGGCGACACTGTAGTGGAACATTGTAGGCACAGCGACAACTGCTGCATCCAGGTTTTTCTCCCTGGAAACCAGGTCGTCTACTTCCCTATACACCGCGTCAGCTCCGTACCGCCCAGCTACCTCCTCCGCCCTCTTAGAATCCCTGTCAACTATGATTAGACGATCAACCATCCGCCCCTTAAGTTCGGAGAGAACCCTTGCGTGGTTTCTACCCCACCTGCCGACGCCTATTACCGCTACCTCTAACCCCATGCCCGGGCGCCTAGGAAATGAAAATACCCTAGGAAATAAAGCTTAACGATTATAAGGTGCTCCGGCACCGCGCTTTCCCGGGGCCGCAGACCCCAGTACTCGCAGCGGCGCCACCGGCTTAGCTTCCGAGATCTGACGGGTTCGGGCGTGGCCCGGTGGCTATGGCCGGAGCGAAAAGATATGGAGGGAGGGATTATATAAAACTAGCGCTCCAGCGGGGTTTAGGAAAGAAGCTTCCGTGCAAGTTTCACGCTGAATATCGGGTGCTTCATAAGCTTTAGGGCGACTTTCCCAACGTTCTCCCCGTTTGCAAGGTTGACGACGTCCTCGGGCTCAAGGATTTCTGCCAGCATGTTAAGCTCCTCGTCACTCATGGCTTCTATGGCCTTTAGTCCCTTAAGGCTGTCCCTAATCTTCTTACCCCAGTACTTGTTGTACTCCGCAGGGTACTCTGACAGAAGATTTACGGAAAAGTCGTCGCGTTCAAGGGCTTTAGCGACGGTGTCGGCGGCTATCGCTCCTCCAGCGATGGATGTATGTATACCGCCTCCGGTGAGCGGTATGACCTGCCCGGCAGCCTCTCCTATCAATATCACCCTCTCATCAACTATTTTCTCAAGCATCCCTCCAATCGTTACAGCTGCTGCTCTGAACTCGACAGTGGTAGACTTGGAGAAGAACTCCGGGTGCTCCCGTATAAACTTGTCAAGATACTTCTTGGGAGACGCTCCCTGTACGCCTATACCCACGTTAGCAAGCTTGCCGTCCTTCGGGAATATCCAGACATAGCCTAGCGGCGCCACCTTGCTTCCAAGGTAGAAGTATGTTAACTCGGGATCCTCCAGCTCCACGTTAGCCATGACGTACTGGACGGTGGGTATCACCTTCCGCTCGCCGGGCTTCTCTAGGCCAAAAGTCTTGGCAACCCTGGAGAGATACCCGTCGGCGCCGACGAGGATTTTCGCCTCTATATCAAGGGTTCTAGTCTTCACTTTAACGCCTTCAGAGCTGCGGTGAAACTCTCTTGCAGGTTCAAGCATTCTTATTTCAGCCCCCGCAGCGGCTGCATACTCTCCCATGACCCGGAGGAAGGCCCTTTTATCGACTATGTACCCCATCTCCCCCTCTTGACGTATCACCAGGCTTTTACCGTTGGGCGCTATGATAGCCGCACCATTTATCCTCCTCGAAGCGAAGCGGTCCGCCTCGCGCCTAGGTATACGGGCGGTGTCTAGTACCCGCGCGCTTATGCCTTCGCCGCAGGGTTTCTTCGAGAGTTGATCCTCCTTTTCGACGACTATTACCTTATATCCCTTCTCGGAGAGGCTCCTGGCGAAAGCGAGGCCTGCTGGCCCTGCGCCTACCACAACTGCGTCGTACTTCATGGCTGAACGGTTTATAATTTATACCGGGGTTTAAAAACTAAACTGAGGGGCCTCTTCGTGAAGCTGGACAAGCATACAATGAAGATTATAGAAGAGAAGCTCTCGAAGGCCATCATCGGCATAGAAGAGATGCTTGACTCGATAGTAGAGAAAGACAGCCTATCGACAGAAGATATAACACAGCTAGTAGAAACCCTCCAGCCGAGTTTCAGCGTGCTATCTAAGAAACACGTGTTAGAAATACTCTACCTGCTCCTCGTCACAGGGCCACTTTCCTTCACCGACTTGAAAAAAACCCTCCAGATAAACCAGAGTAGCCTTGCGTTAAAGCTGAGGGAGCTCGAAAAGCTGGGCTTTATAAAGAGACAGCTCTCGAGAAAAGGGGGGCGGCCACAGGTATTATACATGTTAACCGAGGAGGGGCGAAAAACCGCTCTACTCTCCATCCCGCTAATATATTACATCGCTTCCCGTGAAATCAAAATCCTAGAAGATGAGTTCAGACGCTAACTCTAGAGTACCCACTGTCGGGCGGCAGCCATCCTTCTCAATTATCACCGTGTCCTCGTACTGGGACACCATTGCCCTACTCCTCTCAACAAGCCGCGGGTAGTGGTAGAGCCTACCCTCCCTTACTAGCTCTTCTAGAGCCTCTACGTCGCCAAGCCCCTCCTCGACAACCCACCTAGAGGCGAAGGGAAGACTTCTATATTTCCTCCAAAGCCCCTGCAAAAGCCCCGTTAATTCCTTTGACCGCTTAACACGCCTTGTGGAAACAACCCTGTAAATATTACTCCACTCGTCGTCCACCACTACACCCGACCCAGGCGTAGCGAACGGCTCGATAGCGTATACCTCGCCGGCCTTCATCTTCACAAACCGGTACTCAAACGCTGGCACGTTGGGGACACTTTTACCAGCGTGAAGCTCATATCTTTCAATTTTATGCCCTGTGAGGTTCTCAATAGGCCTAAATCCAGCCGCGCGTATAGCTTCAAACACCCTCCTACCGATAAGGTTCAGCGAAACCGAGTCCCTCGCAGTACTTAACGCGGCTTCAAGCCCCCTCCACGCCGCAAGTGCCAAGCCTCTGTGCTTTTCATCGAAAAATAGGGTCACGGCAGCGTCCGCGATATACCCCTCTACGTGGACGCCAACATCCACCTTGACGATAGACCCTGGAGGTATCTTTAAGGTGTCACCCGGCCTCGGCGTATAGTGAGCAGCAACCTCGTTAACAGAGATGTTGACGGGGAAAGCGGGCTCCGCGCCCCGGCTCCTTATAAAATTCTCTATCCTTTCAGCTATCTCTATGTACTCTTCACCTTCCTGCGTGACGTCGATGGCTAGCTTCAACGCATCCCTCTCTATCCTGCCTGCATTAAGCAACTTCTCTACGTCCATTTCTACCTAGTTTTTATCGCGGGGTTACATATTACACTCGCTATGAATGAGTGGAAGAAGTCTATAGAGGAGGTATCCCTGCTGCTAGAAAAACTCGACGACGAACGGGAAAAACTATTAAAAATCACACGTGAACTCACGAGAGCCTGCCGCGAAATAGTGTTTAAAATCCATGCGGGGCACGTGGAAGAGGCGGGCCGCCTCCTCGGCGAAGTGGAGAAAATACATGGGGAGATAATGGGGTACAAGGCGCGTATACCACAGCTCTTCTATACGGGCTCCGTAAACAACGCTCTAACAGAGTATGTCGAGGCAAAGACCCTTTACAGCATAATTACGTCAGGCGCTATACCGCCTTACCACGAATCCCTTGCGCCGCCGTCATCGTATCTGGCAGGCTTGGGGGACGTCATAGGCGAGCTAAGGAGACACGCACTAAATCTGGTTAGAGAGGGGAAGATCGCGGATGCCTGGAAAACGCTTAACATTATGGAGGAGATATTCGTGGAGGTGAGCAAGCTATCCTTCCCCGAAGCGCTTATACCCGGTGTTAGGCACAAGATGGATGTCGCTAGAATTATAATAGAGAACACGAGGAAAGACCTGCTCTTCTATGAGAAAAGCGGTGAACTTGTAAAAAAGCTAGAGGCGGCTCTAGTTGCCTTCAAGGAGATGGAGAGTTGATAGACAAAAGCTCCCGCCCAACTTTTCGATAAAGAGAGCGAGGCTTGCACAGAGACTCATAGCTTCCCGCGTAGTAGAGGAGGACCTCATAGAACACCCCTTAAGGCTCGTGGCGGGCGTAGACGTAGCTTTTACAGATAACTGCTCCATAGGCGCGGCCGTACTCATAGAATACCCCTCGCTAATGCTTGTAAAGGCGAAGACGGTGGCGACGCGTACACGAATGCCCTACATACCCACCCTACTAGCCTTCAGGGAGATGGCTCCCACATACCTTGCCCTAAGAAAACTCGGTGGGGAATACGGCCTTCTGCTAGTGGACGGCAACGGTAGGCTGCATCCCTACCTAGCAGGCTTCGCGTGCCAACTAGGCCTCGCCGTAAGGAAACCCACCATAGGTGTCGCGAAAAAACTCCTCGTAGGCGAAGTAGGCGAATGGAACGGCGACTGGGCCCCTATATACTACCAGGGAAAGGTCGTAGGAGCCGCCGTCAAGACCCGGAAAAACGCCAAGCCGATATACGTAAGCGTAGGCCATATGATCTCGCTTAAAACCTCGATTAGACTTGTCAAAAAACTATCTAAAGGCTATAAACTGCCCGAGCCCATAAGGCAGGCACACATAGCGGCAAACAGGGCTAAATCACTGCTGGGGAGGGGCGAGCTTGAATGCATATAAACCCCTAGCACCCAGACTCGCCCCTAAGCTTAGAGGTACTATAGCCGCCAACACGTTTATCCATCATCAATATCTCTACCCTCACGCCGGCCGCCGCGGCCGCCCTTTCAACCTCCGGCCTAAGCCACCCCTGATCAGCCCCCAGAAAAACTATGTCCGGCTTCACCCTCCTCAATACAGCGCTAAAATCCGGCGGCTCCTCCCCCAAGAAGGCCTCTTCAACCCATTTAATAGAATTCAGGACTTCTACTCTAGCCTTCTCGTCTAGTACTGGAGCCCTGCCCTTATGCTTTATAACGGTCGAATCCCTAGCCACGACCACGTAGACTTTACCGTATTCAGCAGCTTTACGCAGAAAATATATGTGGCCTGGGTGTAGAACATCAAACACGCCGCCCACCAGAACCTTCTTGCGAGGCTTCAGCACGGGTTTAGGCCATTCAAAAACAGCTAAGCCGAGCCTCTTCAACGCGTCCAAGACCCCTTCTGAATACGAGATACATGAAAGTGCCGTACATACATCGCCCCTAGCTAGATAGTACTCCGTGTCGCTCAAGTATGCACGTGCAAGCTCAACCAGCGGCTTTATCGGGCCCTCTACGCCCCTTAACTGGCTAAGAGCATGCCTCACGTATCCCGCGTATACATGAACTCGTTCCTTACAATCGAGTTCCAAGAGTCGAGCACCTCTCTCTCAACACCCCACACGATTGATAAGTATTCCATCTCGCTCTCGTGGAGAAGCCCCGGAATTATTATCGAGTGAGGCGGTGGACCCCACTCCACCTCCCCGACTTCACGGAGCCTAACCGCAGCCACAACACCGTCTGGCGCCGTGGCACGAGCGACACCTATTATGAGAAGCTCCCCCCTCACCACGCCGCCTCCAGCCTTTTCCTCAAGCTCCAGTAGTACCCGCGCAGCATCAGGCACATCCATGTAAACACCCTCCTCCACTTTCAAATCGAGCAAGAGCAGCGTGTGAAGACCCCTCCTAAGATCGTCAAGCAGCGCCTCATACGTACTGAGGGGATAAAAACCGTACTCCGGCTGAGGGTAGACTAGGGTGGCTATGCGGCCGAACTTGTACACGTGAAGCCCGGTCGCCGACACCACGCCGTCAAAGACTGAGGGCGCGGGCAGTATAACTACATCTATGCCCCTCCTCCTAGCCTCCACGACCAGCATACGATGTGTCGTCGCCATCAAGGGATGGCCCAGCGTCACGAACACGGCTAAACCGGTCTCCGCGGCTCTTAGAACAGGCTCTCCGCCTCTCTCTTCGAGATCCCTGCGGGTCAAAAGTACGGGTTCCACGCCGAACATATCCTTGATAAGATCCTCGCTGAAAGAGGGGGCCACGCTGGTATATACCTCCAAAAAAACCTTGTCCGCACGCTTCAGATACTCTGTGAGTCCCAAAGTTATGTCTCTGGCACCGTAAAGCCCTATCCCCCCTACAACTAGCACGGGAGAATACAGCACAAACCCTGTGTAAAAATTTACGGGATAACGGGCGGGGCCGCGGCCACCGCCCCCTTACCCCTCGGGCACCCCGGCTCCTCCTGGGGGCTATAAGCCCCCTCTTTTTGGAGACGCGGGCGCTTTTATCCTTTGCCGCCACCCATCTACTTCTTTATAGGCAGCTTTATCCCAAGCTTCCTTACAAGCTCCTTGTACCTGTTTCTGACAGTAACCTCTGTAACCCTGGCAGCCCTCGCAACCTCTTTCTGGGTACGCATCTCACCGTTCAGCATCGCAGCGATATATATTGCCGCGGCGGCGAGCCCTGCAGGGTCTTTACCCGCAGTAAGCCCCATCTCACGAGCCCTCTCTATGATCTCTATAGCCTTCCTAATTGTAGGCCCTGAGAGTTTGAGCATCGACCCTATCCTCGGCACAAAGTCCGCCGCGTTTGGTAGAGGAACCTTTATTGCGGCTTCCCTCAGTAGTAGCCTATAACACCTAGCAACGTCCTTTCTTCCAGCCCTGGTATACATTGCTATCTCGTCAAGCGTCCTCGGCAGCCTCATCTCCCTACATGCGGCGTAGACAGCCGCGGCCATGACTGATTCGATAGACCTCCCCCTGACGAGGCTACTGTCCAGCGCCTTCCTGTATATTTCAAGCGCCCTATCCAGAACCGCCCTAGGCAACCCCAGCTGCGCACCAAGCCGTTCAAGCTCCATAGCCGCCTGGGTAAGGTTGCGCTCTATAGAGCTCTGAGCCCTTGCCCTAACATGCCATTTCCGCAGTCTAAGCATCTCAATCTTCTTCCTCAGGCTTATCTCTCTACCCGAGGCGTCCTTGCTCCTCCAGTCTATGTCCGTGCTAATGCTGTCGGGCGTCAACCTGGATATGGGGGCTCCTACGCGGCTACGCCTCTCCCTCTCTTCAGGAGTAAACGCGCGCCATTCAGGACCCCTATCTATTTCCCGTTCACTGATAACATAGCCACAATCAGCGCAAATTATCTCCCCCCGGGAGGGGTCGTAGATCAGCCTGTTGCTGCCACACTGAGGGCAGGTTAAGGGAATTTCACCCTCGGTTAGAGATTTCAATAGCCGCGCTTCTCTTAGAGTCTCGTCCTCCTCGACCTCGTCGCCCGAAACTTTTTTAAACATTTCAATGAAAACCTTATATCAGAAATATATAAATCTTACTCTAATCGACACTAGACTAGCCTTCTCCCTCTCCGCGAAGCCTCGGGGGAGAAAACCTCTAAACCCTTTTCCACAGCGCGGCGGCGTAGCCCCATATCGGCCGTTACTATAACAAGACCCTTCTCCTCAGCATCCCTAAGGAGAAGGTCATCCACAGACCCTTCACCCATTTCCACTATTTTAACCAAATTACTCCTCGACGCATTTATAACGTATTTCAGCGCTACCCTAGCCAGCCTCCTTCTCCTACCTGACGCGCCCGTAGCTAACCTTTTTAGCTCATCTACAACATAGCTTGGAACATATATATCCCGTACACCTTCGAGGCTCCTCACCACATCTACGGGATCCTGCCTGTTTTCCAGCAGGTAAATTAGCGCGCTGGTGTCAAGAACAGCTTTTCTCTTCACCACTGATACCGTCATTAGCAGAGGTGAAATATATATAGCGTGGCATGGCTCCCTCGGGGGTGCGGCTGTAGCTATAATAAATATAATTTACAAATAGCTGCGAGTTCTTTACGTAATGATTAACATTAATCCATTTTTGCGAAACAACATTTAGGACAATTTTATTTGAAGAAATAATGTTTGCTATCTGATCGCCATGCAGCAACCTCATCGACGCAGGATCATTATAATGGGCGCCGCTGGACGCGATTTCCACAACTTCAACGTGCTTTTCCGCGACAACCCACACTACGAGGTTGTAGCCTTCACGGCTGGACAGCTCCCAAATATAGCTGGCCGCCAGTACCCGCCAGAACTCGCGGGGCCGCTTTACCCAGATGGCATACCAATATACCCGGAAGAGGAGTTAGGAAGGCTTATAGAGGAATTTAATGTTGAGGAAGTGGTACTTTCTTACAGCGACCTCCGTGCAGACGACATAGTGATGAAGGATGCGCTCGTAAACGTGCATGGTGCCGACTTCAAGCTCTTGGGCGTCGAAAAGACGATGATAAAGTCTAGGAAGACTGTGATAGCCGTAACCGCCTCGAGAACGGGCGCTGGCAAGAGCACGGTAAGCCGGTGGATAGCTAGGCTACTTAGGGAGAGGAAGATTCCCTACGTAGTGGTCAGGCACCCGATGCCCTATGGAGATTTAAGAAAAATGGTTGTACAGAGATTCAGTAGCCTCGATGATCTTGAAAAATATGAGCCGACGATCGAGGAGAGGGAAGAGTACGAGCCGCATCTCCGTGAAGGCAGCATAGTGTATGCTGGCGTAGATTACGGTAAGATACTTGAGGCGGCTGAAAAGGAGGCGGAGGTAATACTGTGGGATGGAGGCAACAATGACTGGCCCTTCTACAAGCCCGACCTATACATAACTGTGCTCGACCCCACGCGTCCCGGCGACGAATTGTCGTCATACCCAGGCCTAATAAACCTCATGTTAGCGGACATAGTAGTTGTAAACAAGGTTAACATAGCTCCACGGGAAAACGTTGAAAAGGTTATCAAAAATGCTAAGAATGTAAATGGAAGAGCCGAGATCGTTCTTGCAAAGTCTGAAATAACAGTCGACAACCCCGATCTAATCAGCAATAGACGCGTCCTTGTCGTCGAAGACGGCCCGACGGTTACCCACGGATCGCTGGGCACTGCCGCTGGCTACCAGGCAGCGGTAAAGTATGGCGCAAAAGAGATCGTCGACCCAAGGCCCTACGCTGTAGGAAGCATCAGGGAGGCATATGAAAAATACCCTCATCTAGGCCCGGTACTTCCAGCAATGGGCTACGGCCGAAGCCAGATAGAGGAGCTTGAAAAGACAATAAATAGGGTGCCCGCTGACACGGTAGTACTGGGGACGCCGGCCGATCTTTCCCGGATAATAAGGATAAACAAGCCGGCTGTACATGTGCAATACGAACTCGTAGAGGTCGAAGAAAACAGCTTAAGAAGACTGTTGGAGGAGTTCTTGTCCAAGCGGGGCCTATAGACCCGGGGCTCCGCAACAATATTTAACGCCTTTTAAGACTACTAGTTAGCAGTCTTCCCTTAAGGGGTCGACGTCGACGATGTCGCAGAGAGGAAAAGTGCTGGTGCTGTGCGTTGATAGAGACAACGACGTAGGAGCTATACTAGGCGTGAAGACACCTATTATCGGGGAGGAGGCGGTTCTCAGGACAGCCTTGGAATATATACTGCGGCGCCCCGACGATTCCGACGCGAACGCCCTTTTCGCGGCTATACAGACCATGCGGGAAATGAAGAAGATGAGGGGTGAAGACAGCGTCGAGGTCGCCGTGATAGCGGGTCTTGAGGAGGAAGGTGTGAGAGCAGACATAAAAATACTCAAGGAGCTAGACGAGATCCTCTCAAAGATCGACGTCAACGGTGTAATACTAGTTTCGGATGGTCCTACGGATGAGGCTGTAGCCCCCCTCATCCAGTCGCGTGTGCCAATAATCTCTATTAGACGGGTTATAGTGCAGCAGGCACGTGGAGTGGAGGAGACCTTTGTTCTTCTACTACGCTACGCTAAGAAACTCGTTGAGGAGGAAAAGTATAGAAAATACACCCTTGGCGTCCCGGGGATATTCGCGGTAATATACATTCTTCTCTCCTATATGGTGCCCAACTTTGTCTGGCCGCTACTGACGCTGGCCTTCGGCACACTCCTCACTATAAAGGGGTTCAACCTAGACGAAAAAGCGAAAACTATCTACAAGACAAGGCCCATAACGTTTGCATCCCTAGTACTCGCCGCGCTTATACTTGCAATAGCGCTACTGCAGGGATTCGAAAACGTTAGAGGGCTACGCGCCACGGGGCTAACCGAGGCATTAGGCTACCTGCTCCTAGCGCCTGTGGGAAGCCAGTTCATAGTGGCAGACCTCCTAGCGTTGGGGGCAACGTTTCCGATACTCGGAAGGATACTCGACGACTTAGTCGCCAGAAGACATGTAAACCTCGTGGAGCCCGCAGCAATAGCGATTATTCTAGTGTCGCGCCAGGTGATTGTAGAATCCGCGAAGTTTCTCACCGGATATGGTAGCGTTAGGAATCTCCTTACCTGGCTCTTCGTAACGCTAGGCGTTATAATAGTCTCTGTCCTCGGGGTATCTCTCACAGGGAAAGAAAAGTGAACGCTCCCCCTAGATACCTCCTCTCGATAAAGCATCTCCAGGGAGAATGCAGTTATCATGCTATGCTAGATGCTCTGAAAAGACTCTCAGTAACGGTAAGATTAGTCGTCAATAAGAGAATAGTACTCTTCGACGCTAAAAACGTGGAGGAACTGCTTGAGGAAATATACTACCTTCCATGCAGTGAGGGATTATTCGTCAATGCGGGATATATAGACGACCTTGTTTGCGACGCCAAGTATTGTACCGTAAAAATGCTTTTCCCGAATATGAGTGGCGAAGAGAGAAACCACGTGAAGAACGCCTTATATAAAAGGGGTTTCAGGGAAGGGAGGGGTAAGACGGCTTATATTATAAAATGGCTAAGCAGACCCCTAGTATACCTACCTCTTCTCGAGTTGAGGCGAGACAGATTTAAGCCGCGCTCACCTGAACGTAGAATATATTTTATCTCTTCATCCCTCAACCCGCCCACCGCACTACTTCTGGTGAACGCGTCACTAAGCAGGAACTCGGAAAATCTCCTCGACCCCTTCGCAGGTGCTGGAGGAGTTCTTATAGAGGCGGCCCTGAGGGGACTCTACGTCGTAGGAGTTGAGCTAGATTATAGGCACATAAGGGGGGCTTTGAGAAACATCAAGCAGTATGAACTTTCTAGCCTTGTCGACCTTGTTCTCGCCGACAGCACCCGGGCACCATTTAGGAGACGCTCTTTTGACGCCATAGCGACTGACCCTCCTTACGGGAGATACGCGTCCACGCACGGCGAAAAAGTCGAGACAATATATAACGCCTTAAAGAGCATCGCTGCAAACGCCCTCAGAAGAGGCGGTAGATGCGCGTTCTTCTCACCTAGCAATGTTCTTCCCCCCTACAGCGATGCCTTAACCCTCAGCAAAAAATGCGAGATATACATACACTCAGGGTTAACCCGTACGCTGTGGGTCTATTATGCCTAGGGTTGACGTATTCTTCGGGGGAGTGGGCGCTACACAGCCCCGCTATTCACGTGGACTACCATGTATATTCCTCCGCTGGATGGGGCGAATCTTTATACTAGACGTAGGTGAGGGATGCCAGGAATCGTTCTTGAATTTTAAACTCGGCGTTAACGCTCCATTGGCGGTTCTTATTTCCCACGCACATGGCGACCACATATTAGGTTTAAGGCCCCTACTGCAGACACTCTCGCTCAACGGCAGAAAGAGGAAGATAACCATAATAGCGCCGGCGTTCAGCAGGGACTCTGTCCTAGACGGCTTAGCGGCCTATAACTACCCTGTGGAGTATACAGAACTGGCCTCGGAGGAAGGCATGATAAATCTTCTGGATGTAAGCATCAAATACGTCAGGGTGCCCCATGCCCCCTTCTCCTATGCATATTCCATAGAGACGCCTAGCAGAGTTAAGTTGAATCCGGAAAAACTTGATTCCGACAAGATACGCGGCGCTGACAGGAAAAGATTGCTGGAGGAGGGGGTAGTAGAGATTGAGGGGAGGAAACGGTTTCTAGAACTATACGTAAAGGAGAGGGTGCCCGGGATAAAGGTTACCTATAGCGGAGACACCCTTCCAAGCCACAGGCTCGCCTCCCTGGCGAGAGGAAGCGATCTACTAATACATGAAGCTACGCTTTCCACGAAAGACTGGGAGCATAATACTGAAACACCGCACTCCACGCCCAGGGAAGCCGCGCTATGCGCGTTATACTCTAAGAGCAGGCTCCTAGTGATTTTTCACTACAGTGTAAGGTACAGACATGTCTACGAACTACTAGAGGAGGCTAAAAGAGTGTTCCCTAGGACGATACTGGCTGAACGGGGTATGCGCATAGCTATAAGCGGGCGCAAGGAGCGGGTATTTAGCATTATATACGGGTTTGAGAGAGAACTTTAACACTCGAGCTCCTCTACCTCGCCTACAGGCTTTCCGTTGACAGTGGCTGGCGCTAACCAATTAACAAATTCGTCGAAGCGGTCCCCCACTTCTACTGTAACGGTGATAGCACCCAGGGGGCTTTCCCCGAACTCCATCGAGCAAAAGCTCACTTTACCCATGTATGCTGCCTGCTTATTCAAGTAGAACCTTACGAGGCCGGCCTCCCTACCCCGGTAAAGGTAGCTTCTAGCCGAGTCCAGTATCCTCTGCCTACGCAGCATGCCCCGGAGGTTTTCCAGGCAATGCGAACACATGCATTCACCTACTACCTCGCGGAATTTTCCCTCACCCTCCACTCTAAAACCTATGTCTGGAAAGATCTTCTTAAGGGCTGACATCACCTTATCCACATCCTCTGTAGGAAAGAGGGGTGCACGTACAACCACCTTCACAGCAGATCCCACCTCCTAAGTATCTCTTGGAGAACCTCCTCCACCCTACGTGAAAACTCTGTTTTTTCAATGTTCTCGTTTACAAGCATTGTCTGTGCGAGAGCTATCACGGATCCTATCCCCATACCGAGCTCCCTTCTGTCGCGCTCATCAAATTCTTCCCTAGTTTTTGGGTCATCTTCTCTTCCCCTAGACTTTAGCCTGCAGTACCTCGTCTCGGGCGACGCGTGCACGGCTATCAGATGTGACTTCTCAGCGTTCTTCCGGAAAAAATCGTATTCTTCAAGGCTGCGTAGACCCTCAATGAATGCGACTTTTTCTCCTCTCTCTACAAGTTTTTCGTAGAGTCTACGGGCTATGACGTCCATACCCTCTTTCTTCCTTAGTTCAACAGCTATCCTGCCCAGTACTTCATCTGTAAGCGGAAGTCCCCGTCTCCTAGCTTCCTCCCTCACAACGTCGCCCATAACATAGACATTTAATCCTAGGCTTGAAGCTACATCGCTCACAAGGCTCTTCCCTGAACCAGGCATGCCTGCCACGAGTATTAGGTAGGGCATAGTCCCAGTATAGTGTAAAGTAGGGATAATTATTTTTACACTAAAAGAGAAAACAGGTATACCAAGACGCGTTTTTGTCTAAAAATTTAGTTTTTAGTCAAACTCAGACTCTTCCTCGCCGAAGCCTTTACCGCCCTCTTCTCCCTTCTTCTCCTCCATCTTCGACGCACTAATTATGTCATCGATCCTAAGTATCATCGCCGCCGCCTCTGTAGCGACCTTTATCGCATGCTCCTTGACGAGAGCTGGCTCGAAGACGCCCAGTGAGAGCATGTCAGCAACCTTCCCTTCAATCACATCGACACCATAGCTCCACTTACCTGGATCCTCATGGGCAGCCCTTAGATCCGCCATGATATCTATCGGATCAAGACCCGCGTTCTCAGCAAGGGTTCTAGGTATACTCTCAAGCGCATTCGCGTACGCCTCTATCGCTAGCTGCTCTCTGCCGCCAACAACGGTCGCGTACTTCCTAAGCTCCTTAGCTGCCTCTATCTCAATAGCACCGCCGCCAGGGACTATATAGGGATACCTGAGGACATCGGCGACCGCGTATAGTGCATCCTTTAAGCTGCGCTCAGCCTCGTCGACAGCCCTCTCCAGGCCACCTCTTACCAATATGCTCACTGCTTTGGGGTTGGGGCAGCCTTCTACGAAGACCATCTTCTCGTCCGCCACCTTGCGCTCCTCGACGAGCTCCGCGCTGCCCAGGGCGTCTGGGGATATGTCCTCCACCCTCGTAACTATACGGGCACCAGTGGCGCGCGCAAGCTTCTCCATATCACTCTTCTTAACCCTACGAACAGCAAGAATACCAGCCTTCGCAAGATAATACTGCGCAAGATCATCAATACCCTTCTGACAAAACACCACATTAGCACCACTCTCACGAATCCTCTCGACCATCTCCTTGAGGATCTTCTCCTCTTCCTCCAGGAAAGCCTGTAGCTGATCGGGCGAGGAGATCCTTATCTCAGCGTCTATCTCAGTCTTCTCGACTTCGAGGGGCGCATCAATAAGAGCAATCTTAGCATTCTCAACCCTCTTAGGCATAGCCGGGTGCACAACCTCCTTGTCGACTATCACACCGTAGACCAGCTGTGAATCAAGGAAGCTTCCACCCTTCTTCTTTATTATCTGTATATTGTCGACGTCAACATTGTAGCCCTCTCCCTCGCCCTTCTCGGCTATCTGCTTTACAGCCTTAACAGCTATTTCAGCAAAGTAGTCCCTCACGCTTGCAACAGCCTTACTTCTCATGGAAGTCATTGCAACCTTCTTTAGCGTCTCCTCGTCGTCGAGGCTTACCTTAATAGCCTTCTCCTTGATAACGTTCTGAGCCTTCTCTAGGGCCTTCTTATATCCGCTCACTATTACTGTGGGATGGATATTCTTGTCTAGAAGCTTCTCAGCCTCCTTTAAAAGCTCGCCTGTAAGGACGACCGAGGTTGTAGTGCCGTCGCCGACCTCCTTATCCTGAGCCTTAGCTATCTCGACGAGAAGCTTCGCTATCGGGTGCTGAACCTCCATTTCGTCAAGTATGGTAGCGCCGTCGTTGGTTATGGTTATGTCGCCAAGAGTGTCTATAAGCATCTTGTCCATGCCCTTAGGGCCTAGCGTCGTCTTTACAGTCTCGGCTATCGCCCTAGCAATCATGATGTTGAGGTGCAATGCCTCCCTTCCCTGCTGCCTAGTAGTACCTTCCTTAAGTATGAGTACAGGCACACCGCCTATCTGAGCAGGCGCCACAGCCATTCCACTCACCCTTCACCCTACTGCGTGAGACAACAATTATCGCTTCTATATATATTTAACTCGGAGTAATAGAGGGGGAAACTACTTTTATAGTCATCCATAGGGGGTAGACGAGGCAGGTAATGGAGAGGCTGAAGGAGAGAAACCTTGTGAGAAAAAAGTGGCGCCCCGGCATGCTAAGGGTAGCCGTACTCTACCCTTCACATTACAGCATAGCCGCTTCATCACTCTCATACCAGATGCTGTACTACTATCTGGCAAGCATACCTCAATTCTACGTGGAACGAATAGTCATGCGCGAAGAGCCGACAAGCTTGGAAAGCGGTTTACCACTACGAGCCTTCGACCTAGCGTTTATGTCTATACACTACGAGCCGGACTACGTCAACTTCCTCTACATCCTCATCAAGGGAGGCGTAGAGCCAAGGGCTTCGCGGAGAAATAAGCCGTGGATTATAGTTGGCGGGCCCCCCATTATATCCAACCCCTCTCCAATAGAGGATTTCGCCGATGTCATGGTTATAGGTGAAATAGAGTCAACGCTACCTCCCATTATAGGGAAAATCGTGGAGCACTATCCAGATAAAGAAAAATTTCTTGAGAGCCTTGACCCGAAGAAGGGCTTTTACACAGGTAAAACGAGGCATACAGGAGAAAAGGTATACATGAACTATGCAGTGCCGCTTCCTAAAGAATTCCATCCTAAAGCACAGTTTAGCCCCATCAACCAAGTAGAAGGCTATACCCACGCAACAATGGTCGAGACGAATAGGGGATGTTTTAGAATGTGCTCCTTCTGCATGGAAGGACACATATTTAATTATATGAGAGAGAGGCCGCTCAGCGACGTTCTCGAAATAATAGATCAGGGAGTCAGGCTAAACGACACGCTCCGCTTAAAGTTTATCAGTCTTTCATTCTTCGACTACTCTCATGCAGAGGAACTATTAGAGGAAGTGTATCTTAGGAGACTTGAGGCGAGCATACCCTCCCTGAGAGCAGAAACGCTCAACGAGTACAGGTTAGAACTTATGAGGAAGGTTTCTCAGAAGACGCTAACAATCGCCCCTGAAACGGGTTCACGGCGGCTAGCCATTAGGCTGCGCAAATACGTCCCTCCAGACATGGCTCTTAGTATAGCCACAGCAGCCAAGGCGCTGGGGTTCAAGGGGCTAAAGATGTACTTTATGATAGGGCTTCCTGGAGAAGAACTGGAGGATCTTGAAGCCGACGTAGAATACATATTGACAATATCTAGATCAGGGTTCAGAGGGAACAGAGAGTTAAAGGTCACGGTAAGCCCCCTTGTACCAAAACCGCATACGGAGTTTGAACGTGAACCATGGGTTGGTCTTAAAGAGGCACGCCGCCGTATACACTACCTTAAGCGAAGGGTCTCCGGTGTAGCGGAGATCAGACCCTATGATCCACGCTGGGCGCAGATTCAGACGGTGATTTCTAGGGGCGGTGCTGAGCTGGGAAAACTACTTTTGCGGTGGGCTCTCGAGGGCGGAGGACTTGGTGGCTGGCGTAAAGCCGTTAAGGAGAGCGGCATCAATATAGAACGATACCTTGGTAGAATAGACGGAGAAGTGCCCTGGAGGCAAATCGTAGTACCCGGCCGTCCCTCCATACTCAGAGCCTAGCCTCCCCGAATGTTCTCCACTGCCCTTCTAAGCTCCCCCGCGTACTCCTTCTTGGTGTATACCCTTATCGGCGAGTATCCGAGATTGTAGAGCCTCGGCAGTATCCCTTCGCCAAGCTTATCTAATTCAACTAGTTCTCCATCGTCGCGAATCACGAAGAGCGGCGCGTCGCCCTTAACCAGCTTCATCTTGGGCACATGGATAAATATCCACTCCCTGGGTACGTTGCTTAGACTTTCCAGCTCGTCAAGTAATGCTCCTCTGCGCCACAACTTGACAATAAAGCTATGCTTCTTTTCAGATACACCGCTCAGGTAGAGCTTCGCCTCCACCACAAGTTTCAGAGGCCTCCTAGTGAGAAAGAGCCTCGCCAGCTCACCTATGTAACTGTTCTCCCGCGCCAGTTTCCTCATCTCAGCGACGAGACTGTAGTCGTCAAACGCGCACCACCCGCCGCCCTTCAACACCTCGTCGGGAGGAGGCATAGCTCCCTCCTTTACACTCTCCTCGTAAAACCGTGAGAGGATGGCCTCAAAGCCTCCCACAGTTCGGTGATAATAGAGTCTCCTAAACATCTGAAATCTCCCTATAAGCAGGCTTTCGACGGCGGCTTGTGCGTCTTCACGCACTGCCAAGCCGTAGCGCCCGGCCTTCTCCACCAGAACCAGTGACTCCACGAGTCTGTCAGCATCCACTAGGCCGTATCTAAGCCCCGTGAAATACGAGTCGCGTACAAGATAGTCTATTCTATCCGCGTCTATTTCAGAGCTTATAATGGGGCTAAGCCTGTGTTCTCCAGACAGGATTTTGGCCACGATCTCCGCGTGGTCGCCCAATGCATCGGCGAGGTAATTCTCTATTATCGCCAAGCCTAGCTTTTCATGCTTCACAAGCTCTATAGAGTGCGAAAAAGGCATGTGGCCTATGTCGTGGAGCAGGCCGGTTAGCCTAACGCTTTTCACTTCAAAATCGTTGAGGCCTGTAAGCATGGCTATCTTGCCGGCTAACAACATGGTGCCTAGGGAATGCGCGAAACGCGTATGTGTCGCTGAAGGATAAACGTAGTCCGCAGGCCCCAGCTGCTTTATTCTACGTAGACGTTGCAGATAACATGAGTCAAGTATTCCTACCTCTAGCCTTGTAAGCGGAATAAAACCATGTATTGGGTCATATATTCTCTTCCACGCGGCGCCGCGGCTTAACATTTCCTTTCCACAGAAGAGAAAGTGGTATTTAAGGGAGATGCGGTCTCCAAGAGTGTGAAACATGGGAATAGGCCCCCTGAGCCAGAAATAGTTTCCCGAGACGAGGTGTATAGAGGCAGAAGGTTTTCTGTAGAAAAGATCCGCTACACGCATCAGGGTAGAACATATGAGAAAGAGGTTGTAAGGCACCCGGGGGCTGTAGTAATTCTGGCTCTAACGAAGAACGGCAATGTTGTACTTGAAAAACAATATAGGCCCGCCCTCGATGGCTGGATATATGAGCTTCCAGCAGGAACGCTTGAACCTGGGGAAGAGCCCGAGGCCTGCGCGGTAAGAGAGCTAGCGGAAGAGACGGGGTATATCGCTAGGCGCGTTGTTTCTCTAGGAGCTTTTTATTCCTCCCCAGGTTACAGCGACGAAAAGTTGTATGCATTCTTGGCAGAAAACCCTGAAAGAGGGGAAAGAAAACCTGAAGACTATGAGATAATAGAGGTTCTCGAGATACCTCTGAAAGAGTTTGAAGAAATGATAAAGAGGGGAGAAATAGTTGATGCAAAGACGCTGGCAACCTATACGCTTTTCAAGGAAAAATGGGCAGCTAGAAACACTTTTCTTTAGAACAAGCTCTAAGAAGCGTGGGGGGATGACGTGCCTTCAGTGGGCCGAGGGTCCGTGAGGACTACCCGGCAAGGCGGACCCCCCTCAAGGCTAGCAGACATGTTTGAAAAAATACTCTCAGCCCTAGAGTCAGGGTATATAAGGGGCTTGCAGATTAAAGGGGGTCTCCTCTCGGAGGACCTCCTGGCGTCTCTCTTACAGCTGCTCCGTGAAAGAAGGGCGGAGTTCATCCTAGTAGACCAAATTAAGCGTCGTGTGGTTTTTTCCTCAAAGCCCGTCTTAAGCGACGTCGTCGAGGTAGTATGCAGCGCGCTTTCCGGGGAGGGAAGTATACCCTTGTGGCGTAGCAGAGTACTCATAGAAGAATTTTCGAGTAAGGGCTTGGAGGCTCTTAAAAGAGCCGCGAGGAGCGAGGACAATGTTAGGAGAGACTGTGCTAGCATGATACTAGACATCTTCATGTTAGCGGAGAGTTCTAAGGAAGGAGCAGAGTTGCCGCAGCGGCTACTCGCGTACGCCTTAGGGTATGCTTACAGGAGAGGTGAAGCACTCCTAGTATATAGGGGAGAAAGGGCTCCACTAAGCGTATATGAGAGGGGGAGAGTGATAGCCGTATCTGAGACTCCTGAGCCGCCGCGAGGCTATCTTGTGCTCGAAATTAGGGGCAACGAGTATAGAGTGCGGGAACCCAAGTCTCCGAAGAAAAATAGAGGATCCGTCGCATTGTGACGCTTGGGTAAAGTTAATATCACCGGGTAAGGCTGAAAGGTGGGGACACATATGAGGAAGTCGAAGAAGAGGGGAAGCTCTCACTCCACGCGTCCGCCAATCCTTGAGAAACCCGAATGGGTGACCATGCCTCCGGAAAAAGTCGAAGAACTTGTCGTAAACCTCTATAAGAAGGGTTACCCGCTGTCAGTTATAGGAATACTCCTAAGAGACCAGTACGGCATCCCCCTCGTAAAGGCGGTTACAGGCAAGAAAATGCTCAGAATACTACGCGAACGTGGCATGGCCCCGGAGATACCAGAAGACCTGTTTAACCTGATCCGCAGGGCTGTGAGGATAAGGCGCCACCTCGAAGAGCACCCAAAAGACTTCCACTCCAAGCGTGGACTACAACTAGTGGAAAGCAAGATCTACAGGCTAGCAAAGTATTATAAACGGGTAGGTGTCCTACCGCAGGACTGGAAGTACGAGCCAGAAAAGATAGCCATATACGTCTAATACTGGACTCAGAGCTTTTTACTATACACCCCCATTACACTATTGTGGTGTTGATGGCCGGCGTATCCCTCGACGACATGCTCTCTAGCGGCGCCAGCCTCGTAGAAGACATGGTGGATAGCGGCGAGCCTATACTCGTGGTCTCCCACTATGACGCGGACGGGTTGTCATCTGCCTCTATTTTCACGATGCTCCTCCAGCAGCTGAAAGCTCCCTTCCACCTTAAAATAGTGGAGCAACTCTACCCCTCCATAGTAGATGAGGTCGGCAAGCTTGGATATAGAAACATCGTATTTCTAGACCTGGGAAGCGGCTATAAGACGCTTCTCTCAAACATACCTGCCGAGAAGATACTGATCATAGACCACCACCTCTCACTCGGGGACGTGAAGGATATCGTCGAGGTAAACCCCCATCTCGCGGGTATAGACGCCTCAAAGGAGGTTAGCGCAGCGGGCGTCACGTATCTAGTCTATAAGGCGCTTGGCGGTGCGCCGGAGGCGGCGGCGCATTTAGCCTTAACAGGCGCGCTCGGCGATAGGCAGGACGCCGGCCCAAAGTTTTCCCTGGTGGGTATTAACAAGACGATTGTAGAGGAAGCCAGGAAGCTAGAGCTCGTAGAGTACAAGGTCGGTCTAAGACTCTTCGGCGTATCTCAGAGACCGCTTGTAAGGGCCCTGGCAAACACGTTTGACCCCTACCTTCCAGGTCTCACGGGAAACGAGGCGGCGTGCTACGATTTTTTAAGGAAAATAGGGATAAAACCCACAGAAAATGGTAAATTAAGGATGTATTCTTCCCTCACACCCGATGAGATAAAAACACTGGCAACAGAGCTTATCAAATATCTGCTCTCAAAGGGCGTGCCCCTAAAAGAGGCAGAGCGCATCTTCGGATATATATACCTATATACACGCGAAGCCCCGGGAAGCCCCTTCCACGACCTAAGAGAATACGCCTATATGCTCAACGCGCTGGGCAGAATGGACCGTTACGGCACAGCACTGGCGGTAAACATGGGTTATAGAGGCCGCTACCTGGTCCGTGCCCTCGACGCGATGAAAGAGTATAAACGCGTGCTATCAAGGCTTTTAAGGACGATAGAGGAGGGGCGCAGCCTAGTTGAAAGGGACGGCATACTCCTATATATACTAGGGGAGGAGGGGAAGCCTAAGCTCACGGGCCCCCTCTCAAGCCTCCTAGTCTCCTCCGCCGCGGCTGCTAAAGTGAAGCTTGTAGGCGTGGCAGCCCCAGTCGACGACAGCCACCTGAAGGTCTCCTTTAGACGCGTGAAGGAAGAGGTGGACATAGGTAGCCTACTACAGAAGGTCTCCGCGAAGCTTAACGCGTATGGTGGCGGCCACCCGGCGGCAGGCGGGATACTTATAGAGAAAGGCCAGGTGGACAGCCTCGTGGAGGCCCTGGCGGAGAACCATGAAGTATAGGATCAGGATCCTCTTACCCGGTTCACGTGAAGTATGGCTTTCACTTAAACCGGACGACGCGGAGTTGGGAGCAGTGGCCCTACATTCGCGGCACACGGGGGCGACCATCGAGTACTGTATAGCAGGGGAAAGCGCTGGCGACTTGAAAAGCCTCGCAAACGACGTACTCAGGTGCTACGCGGCCGTAACTAGTGTAGCAAAGGAGTTATCTAAGCGGCAGACATCTTAGATGTGTGGGCCCGTAGCCTAGTGGACAGGGCGGCGGCCACCCCCTTAACGGGGCCGCACTTCGGCCAGCTACGGGCCTGCCCACCCTTTAACCCCAAACCCCCCGTCTCCTCTCCTCCACAAAGCGCCCCCGCATGCGTATTTCACGCACCCTTTCCAGGATTCTCTCAAGATTCTCTCTGCCGACAACCTCCGAGTAGCCGTCGGCAAACCTCCCAAAGGCAGCGTCTGAATACCATGGATGCGTGGATTCCAGCGAACGTAGGAAAAGATGTAAATCCACCGCTCGGGCCTCTATATCCCTACGGAACTCACTCAGGCCAAAATCGATCAACACGGGCCTTCCATCGTGTACAACAACGTTGCTCGTAGTCAAATCGCCGTGGACAACCCCGGAAACGTGCAGCCTCGCAACGCTCCTGCCAAGAGCTTTAAGAACACTTTCCACGTACTCCGAAAGCCCCTCTTCAGAAAGGATCTCTTTAAGCCTCCGCCCCTCCACATACTCCTCTATTATCACAGCGTCCTCGGGGGACACGTATACTATACCTGGCACGTCTACCCCCGCTTCAACAGCCCTGGCGAGCACTCTAGCTTCCAACGCCGTTCTCCTCCTGCGAAGCCTCCTGTCAAGCTCCGGCAGCCTATAACCCTTAGAGAGCCTGTACTTTTCGACTACATGCTCCCCCGCCAGGAACCCCTCGAAGAGCGCCGCTTCTGCTCCTAGAGCTATGGGCTCTACACGTGATAGGGAAACAGGTAATTTAAGCCGAGGCACAAATGTTTCGCCGCTTTTCCTTCCCACCTCTCTCCTCCATGGAATATCGACCTTGTCAATCCTCCAGAGAGGCCTGATAGCACTCCTCTCTACTGGCAAGCTAACCCCGCTGCTCATCGCCAACGCGCCAGTATAAGCTATCATGGCTCCGTTATCGCCTGCATAGCGGGGCTCTACGGGGCGAAAGCTGGCTCCCCGCTCCTCAGCCATGTCCTCCAGCTTGCGGGAAAGCTTCTCACTCCTAGCGACTCCGCCCGTTATTGTGAGCTCCGCCTTCCCCGTATGAGCCATTGCCCTCTCAGCGACCTCTACAAGCATTGTATACGTGTACTCCACCAGGGTATAGGCTACGTCCTCGATCCTCGCCCCCTCCCTGAGAACCCTCAAGGCATATGTCAATAACCCCGAATAGGATAGATCCTGACCCTTCACGAGGTACGGGAAATCTAGCAGGACGTTGCCCCTTGAGGCCAGCTCTTCCACCTTTGGCACACCTGGAAAACCCAACCCGACTTCCCTGGCGAATGTGTCTAGACAGTTCCCAAGCGAGATGTCAAGAGTTTCCCCGAACACCCTGTAACGACCCCCCACAAAGGTTGTAACCATGGTGTTTCCCCCGGACACGTAGACGACAACCGGGTCCTCCAACCCCGTAGTGAGCCTCGCAATCTCTATATGCGCCACAGCGTGGTTGACTGGGATAAGGGGTTTACCGAGCTTCAATGCAAGGAAACGCGCCACACTAGCCCCCACCCTGAGGCATGGCCCCATCCCAGGCCCCAATGACACCGCTACACCGTCTATCTCGCCGAGCCCCACGCCGGCCTCATCCAGTGCTTCGCGTAAAACTTCTCCAGCAACCCTGCTGTGGTGCTCTGCAGCCTCGACGGGCTTGATACCCTCTCCGGGAGGCGGCTTATACGTAGACCTGGCGTCCGCCAGTATCCGGCCACTACTAGTAGCGATGCCGACGCCAAAGGTGTGAGCAGTACTCTCGATGCCTAGTACAAGTAGATCGTCACCACGCATGATTCCTAGAAGAAACACCGCTAGAGGTAAAAACCTTGACGTTACTCCTTCTTTCTCCGGGACTTGCCGCTACCCTTCTTGGTTACGAACTCTGTGTAGCCACACTTCCCGCAGTGCCACCTCTCAACAGGTTTCAGGTGGTGAGCCATTATCGACCCACATCTCGGGCATTTCTTATTCTTCAGCCTAATAGTCCCCTTCTCGTAGTCGTATTCGTAGAGCTTGTGAACCCACGACACGTCTACTCACCTCCCCCCTCCTTTTCACCGCCAAAGTTTTTACGTATAACGTGCTCCGGCTCAACTTCTCTAAGCCTCGCCTCAGACGAATACACGTGGACTAGCGCCTTAGACCTAGTCAACCCATACTCCGTCTCGAGCTTACGCACAACTATAAAGTTCGCGGGCACACCCAACAGCTCAGCTACTTTCTCCCGAACCTCTGCCCTCCTAGGAGTCCCGCTTCCATAGTGATCTACTATGAAAACATACTCCTTCCTGCCCACTAGCTTGTTGTCACGCTCCTCAACCAGCTTTAGCTCCTTCACAGACATTAACGAGCCCCACCTACCTAGAAAGACTCTCAATATAAGCATTATACCCAGAAAACTGGTGGGCCCGCCGGGACTTGAACCCGGGACCACCGCCGCTCTAACCCTGGCGGCTGTCAGGGCGGCTTAAGGCCCCTCCTCCCCGGGGGCATCCTTCCAACTAGACTACGGGCCCGGCTACCGCCATATGTAACCCTCCCCACAGCCTTTTTAACTTTTCCCGTAGGGAACGGCCCGGGAAGAAAACATGGCACCCCGCGCAGAGGCACGGCTTCACGGATAGAGAATGGAGCCGGGGCCGGGACTCGAACCCGGACAAAGCGGGTGGCTGTCGCCCACCACTGCAGCGTAGGCGTGCCGCGGCCCCAGTAGAGACTTAGCCCATGCATATTAATAAGTGACGCCGAGGAGCTAGCGATTATAGCCTCTCACACGTTATTTCTACCGCATGAGGAGTATGGGCGCCATCTCATATAGAGACGAATACAGGAAGATCGCGTTCACCCCGCCCCAGCTGAGGGGGGCGTGGACGAGGAGGGTTGAGATTTTCGTCGAGAAATATGTTCCACTACTCTCTGGACTCGGATTTGAGGTCGTCGAGCCGGAAGTATACAGCGAAGAGATACTGTACCTTGTACATGATAGGGAATACGTAGACTACGTAAAAAGAATGTCGAAGAGTGGGAGGGGGTGGCTCGACTATGGGGACACGCCAGCGTATCCAGGGGTATTCGAGGACGCACTACTAGCGGTATCCGGCACCGTGCACTGCGCCGAGCAACTCGACAACCGATCCGTGTGTTTCAACCCTCAGGGCGGTTTCCACCATGCTAGGAGGAGGAGCGCTGGCGGCTTCTGCGTTTTCAACGACGTCGCCCTGGCTGCACGCATACTCTCAAAGCGTGGAAGAACCGCTGTGGTAGACGTGGACGCGCACCACGGGGACGGTACGCAGGATATCCTCTACCGGGACAGCATATTAAAGATAAGCGTCCACGGCTATGGCTACGGGTTTTACCCAGGTACCGGGTGGATCGATGAACTAGGAGAGGGAGAGGGGAAGTGTCTCAACGTAAATGTGCCCGTACCGCTTGCAAGCGGCGATGACGTCTTCGAAAAAGTGCTCGAGGAACTGCTGGCGCCCCTCCTCGACAGCTATGGGCCCCGTTATATAGTGCTACAAGGGGGCGTCGACGGCCACAGAGGCGACCCCTTGGTGGGGCTGAGGTTTACTGATAACTCGTATTGGAGGCTAGCGTTACTCCTACACAGCTACGTCGAGAAGGGGGCTAAAGTGGTCGTTACTGGAGGGGGCGGCTACGTACCCGTAGAGGCGGCGCGTCTCTGGGCGCTTGAGCTTGCGGCCATATTAGGGGGAGACATGTCTCCTATAAAGCCCGTCGAAGAGGAAAGCGTGAGTGACGAGTACACGAAAAGCATAGTCGACGACAGGGTTAGCTTCCTAAAGGAAAAGCTCTCTGCATGTAATATAATATAGTGCGGGGTAATCAGATGAGGGGATGAAGAGGTCCGCTCCCCACTGAGCCAGGTGATGCCTCGAATCCGGCCTGACCCCCTAATAAACCTCGATTTCAACCCCGTACGCCATTCCCTGGAGAGAAGCCACTATGTCGGCGTTCTTAGTCTTCGTCAACTTGTTCAGCCCTGAGACAAGGTCTCCTATCTTGCCGAAAAGCTCTGCCGGATCCTCGCCGAGACCCTCTAGCACGACCTTTAGCCCCTTATCCGTCTCCTCTACTTCATAGTCCGCATCCTTAAACATGGACTTTATCTTCTTCTCCACGAGTTTTACATCAACCATGCCCTTCACCAGAGAAAGGGGGTTAAGCCACAGTTATAACGGTGACCGTTGAAAACCTGAAACCTGGATCCGAGAGACCCTAGTGCGTAAAGTATCGCTCGTAAAGTTTTATGGCAAGCTCCATGTCTTCCCTAGTAACTGTTTTCCGCCCAGCATGATTTGCGAGCTCCACAGCGTTTCTAGCCAGCCGCCTGCCTAACTCCTCTAGGTAGTCGCGTAAAAGCTGGGCCGCCTCCACGCTGACCCTTTCACCCCCCTCCTGGTGTATAATCCTGTCTATAGGCGCGAGGGGTATTTCGCCCTTCTCGCTCTTCTGCGCCATTTCTACCACGATAAAATATTTTCCGAACCGGCGGTATTAACCTTACTATATCTCTTTCACCGCGCGAGAAGGCGGCGCGCCGCCGGGGCAATATTTATAGAGGCCGCGTGGAAAAAGGCGGGGGGAGAGAATGGGTAAAGTGAGAACCAAGGTCGTTAAGAGGACAGCCAAGGAGATGCTCGAGAAGTTTCCCAACAAGTTTACAACAAATTTCGAGGAAAACAAGCAGGTACTCATGGAGGTAGCGGAGATACCCTCTAAGAGGCTTAGAAACAGGATAGCAGGCTACATCACGAGACTCGTCAAGCAGCGTAAAAGGGTAGAGCAGCAGTTAGCCATGAGACAGGAGATAAACCTCACCGAGGAGGAAGAGTATATAAAGAAGATAGAGGGCGGCGAGACTACCGCCACAGGCTAGTGAACGCTAGCCCCGGCGCAGGCGCAGCTAAGATTTAAGTCGGCGAAACACAAATATAAAACGGCGCGGGGGTGCCCGAGCTAGGTCAAAAGGCAGGTAGCCTGGCCAAAGGGGGCGGACTCAGGCTCCGCTGGCGATGGCCTGCCCGGGTTCGAATCCCGGCCCCCGCACCAGCTAATCCTCCTTTAGGGAATGCTTTTTATTCCAATTATTATTGTAGTGGTGAGGGGGCGCGCGCGGGCCGCTCGCAGAGAGCGCCGTTGAGCGGAAAGGCGATGTACCGTCACAGCGGTGAAATGGCGTGTTGACGAGCGGCGACAGCGCGCCCCGGGTGGGCGCATGACGCTTACCTATTCACGTCTGATAGAGGTGGAAAGGTGTTAGGTGATGGGTGGAGCACCGGTATCGGTAAAATACGTGATAAAGGCTAGGATGGAGGTATCAGGGCTTGTCGAAAAACACGATATAATAGGCGCTATCTTCGGTCAGACAGAGGGGCTGCTCGGCGAGGAGCTAGACCTGAGAGAGCTGCAGAAGATGGGGCGCCTTGGCAGGATAGAGGTGAAGACCAAGAAAAGCAACGGGAAGACTATCGCCGAGATAGAGATACCCTCGAACCTAGATAAGGTCGAGACCGCGCTCATCGCGGCGGCTATAGAGAGCGTCGACCGCGTGGGGCCTTACTCGGCGAAGACTACCATAACGGGTCTCGTGGACGTGAGAGCCGAGAAGAGGCGGAAAATCGTTGAAAGAGCTGTAGAACTCCTGAGAATGCTCGACCAGGCAGTGCCTGAGACGAAAGAGCTCTTAGACGAGGTCCTCGAGAAGATAAGGAAGGGGGAGATAACCTCCTATGGCCCGGAGAAGCTCCCCGCCGGGCCTGATGTGGAGAGCTCTGACACAGTGATAATAGTGGAGGGACGGGCGGACGTGCTCAACCTCCTAAAACACGGCTACAGGAACGTTGTCGCGCTCGGCGGAGCGTCTATTCCAAAGAGCATAGTCGAGCTTTCAAAGAAGAAGAAGACCATACTCTTCATAGACGGGGACCGTGGGGGCGAACTCATAGCCAGGAACCTGTTAAACGTCGCCGACATAGACTTCGTGGCTAGAGCGCCTCCCGGCAGGGAAGTGGAAGAGCTCACGGGTAAGGAGATCGCAAAAGCCCTCCAAAACAAGATCCCAGTAGAGGAGTACGTGAAACTGCTGGAAAAGGAGAGGCAGGAGAGGAGAGGCGGGAAGGAGGCGAAAATGCAGGTAGTAGTTGCGCCGGAGAAGGTAGTCCAGAGCGAGAACAGTGGCTCGGCGGGGGCCGCAGAGGCGGTTGAAGTCCCCGCTCATGTAGCCAAGGCCGTAGAGGAGCTTAGGGGGACGCTTGAGGCCATACTGTACGATGACGAGTGGAGGGAGATGGAGAGGCTCCCAGTGAGGGATCTTACCTCGCGGCTGCAGGAAGTGGACGGTGTGAGCTACGTCGTGTTTGACGGCATAGTTACGCAGAGGCTAGTAGACCTGGCGTACAATAAGGGCGTGAAGATGATTATAGGGGCGCGCGTAGGCGACATAGTACGGAAACCCGCGGAGCTAAAGATAGCTTCCTTCGAGGACGTAAAAGCCGTTTAAATCTTTTTGAGAAAATGTGACGGGCTCAGGGGAGGTGCATTCCCCGCATAGTTTCCTCGGTGCAGGTCAGCTTCTTCACGGCCCGCCTGGTTTTATGGTCGGAAAAACAATATATATTCTACTAGGCGATTGTGTGAGGAGGTGGTATAGTGTGCCTAGGCTCTACAAGTGCGCCTTCTGTGGAAAGCCCATAAAGCCGGGAACAGGGCTAATGTATGTGAGAACGGATGGCACAGTCCTGAGGTTTTGTTCCTCAAAGTGTTTTAAGAGCGCTATAAAGTATAGGCGCGACCCCAGGAAGCTTAAGTGGACCGCGCTCTATGGGAGGCGCTAGCCCGGTTACATAGATTTTTACGTATATTCTTCCTTTCTAATGGGGGCTGTGTAGTGGGTAAGAGGCCTAGGAAAAGCGGGAAAGACTTTGAGGAAAGCCGTGTATATATACGGGCTCCGATAGTGACCGTTCTAGGACACGTTAATGTCGGGAAAACCACCCTCTTAGACAGGATCAGGGGGACAGCCGTAGCCAAGAGGGAGCCCGGCACCATCACGCAGCACATAGGTGCGTCCTTTCTACCCTGGAGTGCATTAGAGGAGCTCGCCGGCCCCCTGGCTTCAAAGATAAAGGTTAACATACGTATACCCGGTTTCCTCGTGATAGACACGCCCGGCCATGAGGCTTTTTCTAATCTAAGAAGGCGTGGCGGGAGCATAGCGGATATCGCGATACTTCTAGTCGACGCGTTGAAGGGGTTTGAAAACCAGACATATGAGGCGTTGGAGATACTGAAGGCCAGGAGGGTTCCCTTCATAGTCGCTGTAAATAAAATCGATAGGATACCTGGCTGGGAGCCCCACCCCGGGGAGCCCTTTGTTTTTTCCTACAAAAAACAACGCCCGGAGGTTCAAGCGAGGCTGGAGGAGCTGCTCGCGTATATTATAAACCAGTTTAGGACGCAGGGGTTTAGGGCGGACAGGTACGATAGGATAAGGGACTTCACGAAGGTGGTCGCTCTAATACCTATAAGCGCCGTCACGGGGGAGGGGGTACCTGACCTGCTGCTGGTCCTCGCCGGCTTAGCGCAAAGGTATCTTATAAACAGGCTTAAAGTGAAGGAGGGGCCTGGGAAAGCCGTTATACTTGAGCTACGCGAGGACCCTGGCCTTGGAATGACCGCCGCGGCTATACTTTATGAGGGAGTTATCAGGAGGGGTGACACGATAGTTGTAGGCGGCCTCGAGGAACCCTTCGTTACAAGGGTTAAGTACATCTTGATGCCGAAGCCCCTCGACGAAATGAGGTCGCCGGAAGACAGGTTTATGGCTGTAGAGGAGATTAGAGCTGCTGCTGGCATCAAGCTGGTGGCAGAGGGGCTCGAGAAGAGCGTCGCCGGCGCCCCTATATACGTCGTGGAGGACGAGGCGGAAATTGATAGATACCTCCGCTTGGCAAGGGAGGAGGTCGAGGGGTTAAGGGTACAGAGGGATATCGCAGGTGTGGTTGTAAAAGCGGATACCCTTGGCACGTTGGAGGCCCTAGTGGATTATTTGAAGAGGCACGATGTCCCGGTTAGAAAGGCCGATGTAGGCCCTGTGGTTAGGAGAGACGTCGTCGAGGCACAGCTGGTGAAAAACGTGGATCCCAAGCTCGCCGCTATACTTGCGTTTAACGTGAAGGCGACGCCGAACGCGCGCGAGGAGGCAAAGGCGAGCGGCATACCGATTTTCCACGAGAGAATAATCTACAGGCTGGTGGAAGACTACCTCCAATGGTATAAGGAGCAAAAGGAGCTGGAGCGCCGCCGCATAATGGAGAAGATGACCCCGCCCGTGGTGATTCAGGTATTGCCAGGCTACGTGTTTAGGAGGAGAGACCCCATAATTGTCGGTATACGCGTGATAGCCGGCAGGCTTAGGGGAGGGGTTCCACTTATCACGAGGACTGGGAGAAGGATAGGAGAAGTCATGCAGATACAGGAGCACGAGCAGCCTGTAGAGTACGCCGAGGAGGGGGCTGAAGTGGCTGTTTCGATTAGGAGCAAGGCCATGGTGGGTAGGCAGGTGAAGGAGGGGGACTACCTTTACAGCGATGTCCCGGTCGAGGAAATTAACACTTACCTGGAAAAATTCTCGGGCGAGCTCAGCGAGAACGAGAAGAGGTTCCTCCAGCAGTTACTGAAGTTTAAACTGGGCTTTTCGAAGGAGATAGAATTCCCCTGACAACTATTCTCTACGCCGTTTTTACCCACCATCTATTAACCTGATTATTTCCTCGGGAGGAAGGTTCGTTCTAAAACCCTTCGGATCAAAGTGGGTTAAACTAGCCTTCACCCCAGCCTCGGAGAGAGATTCAACGACGGCGTGAGGCGAAGGTTCACTCCTAAGGCTATACCTCGATGCCAACGCCTCCGTCGTGTAGAAGAACGGGGGCGCATTCACCTCGCCTTTAATCAGCTCAGCAATCTTTAGGCCCTTCCTCGAAAGATACCCTTCACCCATCCTTTCCATGTAAAGTGAGTATACGGCCTCTGCAAATTCCCCATCCCATAGCGGCCCTATCCATAGGGGCCCGGCGATCTCCACTTTGCCGCCACCGGAAGGGCAGCTTGTAGGCACGCGCGGCACGATTCCCTCGATAACTCCTCTGTGGAGGCTCTTACGGCAATACCAGAGATACCCTATGTTTCCCGGCAGTCCTCCGCTGCCGCTCTTCGTCTTCTCGACTTTAACGCATACACGTATATAGTGGTCGGTTGAGTGCGCGTAGAGGGGTATTGCCCTCCTGCCGAGTTTTGCAGCCTCCCTAGCTATAAAGTAGAGGAGGATCCTTGTCCCCAGCTCCCTCGAGAACTCTGTCCTTAGGCTCCAGGAAAAATACTTCCTCAGACTGGTCTTGGGGTATTTCCCTAGAAGCGGGGGCATATCCGTTGCCGTGAAACACGCCATGCCCCTATGAGATACTGACCTGAGGGCTGGATCTGTGAAGGGGGCGGGGCTACCGAAGGGATCTATCTCCAAAAAATCGAATCCTCTTTCACGTAGCATGAGCACAGCTGCGTCCTCCGAGGCCACATCCGCGACTCCTTCGAGTCGGTTTAAGCGTATGTTTTCCCTAGCTATCCTAGCGGCTAGTGGATTAATATCATTTAACAAAAGCTTAGACACGAGGCCTCTATTTTCAACCGCGTACCTTATACCCCGCGCGCCGCTCGCCGCCAATGCGTCGAGAATCCTCACATCACCTCTGCGTCCGCCATAGACCCCGACAATAACCGACCCCAGGTCTCTAGACACTCTCATGCGGGGATTGTAGAATACAGGCGCCCACGCTGGGTCATAGAATCCACGCTTGTCACGGAACCTATCTGGGTTGGGGACCTTAAGCAGAGCCTTACCCTCTTTCACTATTTTAAACAGAGATGAATCCTCTGCGACGCCCACCCCTAGTTCTCCTCTCCCACTAGAAAGCCGACATGCCTCTTTATTTCTTCAACCTTCTCCTTCGGCAAAATGAGGACTCTCCCTCCTTCTTTGACGCCGCTCCCCTCAGACAATAGTATAGCCCGGGACTCCGTGACATCCAATATCTCCTCCACAGGTTCCTCAGCAACCTTTTCCTTGCCTATAAGCAACCTAGGCTCTTCCACGGACTCCTTCTTAGCCCCAGCGTCGAACGGCGACCTGGAGAAAAGGTATTCTCTGAAGCCCATGCGGGAAAGAATGCTTAGCACCTTGCCTATGGCCTCGTCGCGGACGGAGAGGCGTGTGCCGCTCCTACGCCTACCGGTTTCCTCTATAAGCGTCTCAACTTCCTCTAAGCTTAGCCTAGCAAAAACGCGGCTCCCCACGTATTCCTCCATTTTGGCCGCGACCTGTATTGAAGCGTCGCTCAACCCCTTCTCGTAATAGAGGATGGTCCTCCTAGTCACGCCTAGCGCGCGTGCAAGCTCGCCCCTCGACATACCTTTCTCCTCTCGAGCCCGCCTCAGTTCCTCTCCCCGCAATTTAACGTATACGCCGCCCTTCGAGACATAGATTAGTGGCTCCTCGGAGCCGTTAAGGATCTTCTCAAGGGTTTGCGGCGTAACCACGGGTAGCCTGTACCTGGTATATATAATGTTGTCTTCGAGTCTTTCACCCCCCTCTTCCCTGGAGACGATGATAGGCACGCCTTTAACGAAATCGCTAAACCCCCTTAGCCCCTCCGCGACCTTGGGGGTGAGGTCTTTTACATCGTCTAGGTTCTTTGCGACGATTATCCTGTCCCTATCCCTTATAATCTCGTCGAAACAGTACTGGCTACCGTGTAGCTCAAGCCTCCTAAGCCTGGCGAAGACGCGGCGCACAGTGGGGGGCACCATTACATGTGAAGGGAGTTACGGAAAATATAAAAGAGTTTCTCACTTCTTCTGGGCGACTATAAACGCATGGGCTATATCGTAGGGTTCTAAATGAACCTTGTCCTCGACGCTGTATCCACGCTCCTCTAAGTGTTCTATCTCCCTCCTGAAGGTCTCGGAGGGCTCGGCGGTCACATCTATGCTCATGGCTTTTATGGCGAACATTATCCATCCACCCTTCTTCAAGAACATGTCCGCGTTGTCGGCCACAATCTTGCTCTGAAAAGGCTGCGCAATGTCAGCGTACACCACATCGACCGTCTCGAGGAGCGGAGCATACTTTGATGGAAAACGGGCGTCCGCAAGTATAGGGATAACATTGCTTCTATGCACCGCGACTTTCTCGATGAACTCTCTCATCACTCTTGGGGCGAACTCGTCGCCGTAGAGCAGGCCCTTCGGGCCAATAATGTCCGACACGTGACTAGGCGTGGTGCCGCTCGCCACGCCCAAGTAGAGCACCTTTACCCCGGGCCGGATGGGGTTCACTTGGAGACCCTTAAGGATGGCGCCGGCAAGCTTACTCCTATAAGGATTCCATATTCTAAACTCCTTATCCCCCATCCTAACTAGGAGTTCCCCGTAAACCCTAATACCTGGAACCATGTTCACAGTGGCCAGCTTCTCACTCCCATCCTCGAATTCAACCCAGTAGACTCCCTCGAACTTTTCGTGGGGTTTATACCCGGTAGCCCTTATCATGACCTTTCACCTCCTCCTACCCCTACCTCTAAACTTCTTCTTTTTCTTGCCACCCTTCCTCTTCTCCCTCCTGGGCGGCCTAGCTTCCCTAGCCTCCGCCTTCTTCCTCACTGGGGGCTTTGCATACGTCTTCTTTATCTCCTCGATCCTCTTTTCAAGCTCTTCTTTCAACACGTCAGCCTTATACTCGCCGCTGAACGCGTCTATCCTCGCGGCTATCGCGAGCTTAGCGGCCAACGCCCTAGCTATCTTGCCGCGCTGCCACTTGGGGGACCTATAGATAGCCGGGTACTGGAATATGACGCCGTGCTTCGGCGGCCTCGTGCCATATTTGAGGAACCTGAAAAGAGCTTTTTCCGCGCCGAGCACCTGTATCGTACTTGCAGGCATCATTGCGAGCTTCTTAATACCGCCCGCTAACGCGATCAGCCTGGCGCCTAGCAGGGGGCCGACGAGCCCCCTGACGTTGGGCGCGACCTCGAGCATGGCCTCGTCTATGTATTTTTCGAGGTTGCGGCGGGCCTGGTATAGCTCTAGGCCTATTCTGGACACCTGTCTAATCGCCTCGAGGTCGAAGTCCGTGATATCCGCACCCATGCTCTCCTTTGCAGCCGCAAGAATCTTCTCTACCGTCTCGTCGCCGAGACCAAGCTCCTTTAGGTTCTCTTCGTTCATCTGATCCCTAGACCCTATCTCCGTGACTATTTTGAGGTACACCTCGTGGTCCTCAACGATATCGTTTAGCTCGGGGAAGTGTAGGCTGTACCATTCCCTAACTCTCGACGCGAACAGGTTTATCGTCTTGTTGATGTCGTCGAGCGCGTTTATCGCCTGCGCTATAAATAGGTCCCTCTTCTCAGCTGCCCGGCGAACCTTCTTTCTGGCAAGAGCTAAGGCAACCGCTCTAACCTTGGAGTAATACTCCGGGGGCTCAATCCCTAGATACTCCTTCGCAAGCCCCACCACGTTCTCCCTAAAACGCCTGTACACGGGGTCGGCCTGCCTTATTTCAACCTTCAACCCCAGAGTAGACGCTATTTCACGCGCTATATCTTCGTCCTCGACTACGATAACAGTGTCCTCCCCCAAAGCTCCGCGGAGAAACTCTACGAGTTCAGCCGGCAGTTTCCCCTCTTCAAGTTTATGGAGTATCTCCGCTAGCGCGGAGGGATCCTCCGTACCCCACTTATGGTGGGCTGCAACACTCTCCCCCTCTAGGAGAAAGGCTGCAAGTGGGGTGAACGCTAGATAAAGCTCAGCCATTCTCACCGACCTGAAGGTAGGGGGTAAATCGGGTATATATTTCATTATCACATAATAGCAGGATTATTCTCTGGCGAGGTGGCCGGCTATGGAGGAAAGAAACGCGGGGAAAAAGACTACGTACGGGAAGGTTTTGGGCAGCTTTAAGATGAAATGCCCCTTTTGCGGGGGAGACATGGTGGTGACCGAAACACAGTACGACGTACCCGGCATGGGACCGGTGATTATAGTAAACAAGGTCTGCACTAAATGCGGTTATCGCCGCAACGACGTAATACCCCTCAGAAGCGAAGGCCACAAAAGGATATACTACAAGGTAGAGGGAGAGAGGGACTACGAGGCAAAGGTTATCAGGTCGCCTTACGCTAGGATTAAGATCCCCGAACTAGGGCTCGAAATGGAGCCAGGGATAGACGCAGAGATGTTTGTCACAAACATCGAGGGCATTTTGAGGATGTTCATAGACGCGGCGGAGAGGATTAGGGCGATGGAGGGGGGCGAGGAGACGGAAGAGGAGAGAAGACTCCGCGAAAAGGTAGAACATCTGGGAGGGGGGTTCACAGTGGTCATCGACGACAGGGAGGGGCTAAGCAAAATAGAGAACGCGGACAGGAGAAAACTGCTCGTCGAGGAAGTGGATGGTGCGAAAAGCGGATAAGCCTGGAGGCCTGTCTAATTCTAAGGTGGTGGTCGTTGCCCCCCAGGAGGAAGTCTAAGAAGAAGAAAAAAGACAAGGAGAGATCCCCGCAGCCGCTCTCGGCCGCGGGCCTGATGACCTTCTTTGAAGAAGACATTGGAGGAATAAAGGTTAGGCCTGAGCTAGTTCTAGCCGCGACTTTCCTCACCGCCGTAGTAGTGATAATGGCGCACCTGGGCGTATTCGGCGCGTTAACGCCTTAGCCTATCCTCGGCGCCCCTTCTCACACCGTCAACTATTTCCCTGAGTTTTTCCTCTACGTCGTCCGCCTCCTCAACTATTGTACCGGTGACTATGATGTCGGCCCCAGCTTTCACCAGTTTATAGGCGGTCTTCGCGTCACGTATTCCTCCTCCCACTACTAGAGGCACTTTCACGGCCTTCCTCACGAGGGCCACCGTCTCGGCGGGCACAGGCTTCCCGCCGGAGCCGCCTTCCAGGTATATAAAGCTGAAGCCTATGTACTCTGCGGCCAGCGCGTAGGCAGCAACTATCTCGGGCTTGTTGAATGGAAGGGGCCTGGTATAGCTGACAATGGATACCGCCCCGCCGACGCCGACTATTATGTACCCGAGTGATAGTACCTCAAGCCCATACTTCTTTACAATAAAGGCGCCCTGCATCTGAGCCCCAGTAATGAAGTATGGGTTCTGGGAATTCAACACGGAGATAAACCATACAGCGTCTGCGTGCCTGCTAAGCGCGGTTGGAGAACCTGGGAACAGTATAACCGGTATATCGACTTCCCTTTTAATAGACAACACTATGTCGTCCGTCATGCTCTCGGACACGCCGATGCTGCCGCCCACCATTATGGCCGATGTGCCGGCCCTATGGGCGGCCTTGCCTATCTCCGCCGCCTCTTCAGGCCCGGTTTTATCCGGGTCTATTAGCGTCATGTGGAGCGCTCCATGCTTCTTTATACCCTCAAGTATGTAGTCCCGTACACTACTCCACTTCTTCCCCTCCATAATACTCGCCCTCGGACTCTTCGCCTTCCCTGGATTCCTCCTCTTCCTCTACACCTATTTTACCCTCCTCGTACGCATCGAGGAAACGACTATAGTAGTCGACCTCCGCCAAATAGGGGTTATATTCAAACTCCGCCTCCAGTCCACAGTTAGAGCAGACAACCCTGGCCACGCCTTTCCGCCTGTCTATCATCACGCTAACAGACGTCTCGCCGCAACGCGGGCATTGAAATATTTTAGGCAAACTACGCCTAGGCTTTAAACGTATCTTACGCCTACGCCTCCTCCTACCCATAACGCCTCACCACACATAGCCCTAGCTGCTAGAAAAACTAATCTCCCTCAACCTCTAAGACGTACATAACCTTCCTCTCAACATCGTTAAATCCTGAAAACACATAGTCCGCTCCACGGGCCTCCTCCACCGCGAACTCTACTATGCTCTCAGCACCCTCCCCGCACACATCCTCGGGGTCCAGCCCGAGGAGCCTTCCTAGCGCTTCAACCCCCGAGGTGAAGGCCCTAACCCTTCCCACCCCGTCATCTATGAGCATGCGGAGCGTAACCAAGACCTCGTTACCCATACACCTAGTATAGACGGACATGTCCAATAGAGAGGCAGAGGCACGTATCCATCCCCCCTCAACGAGGCGGCCCTCACTATAGCGGACGGCCGCCGGGCCCAGCACATTTAGCTTGAAACAATCATTCGCCACCAATCCCCGCGTACTCTTCCTAAACCCCCACACTTCTACTTCGCGGCCAAGGCTCCTGGCCGCCTCCAAGAACTCCTCATCGTCGAAGACGGCTATAGCGGCGGGCGTCTCACCTCCAACTATGAACAGTCTACCCCCCTTCGCTCTAAAAACAATGTATCCCGCCAAGACCCCTGAGAGAGAGAACTCTCCTCTCACATCTCCCATTTCCCTAGAAGCCTGGCCGCCAGCCACCACATCTATCACGCCTCCCCTGTAAAGCCTAGCAGAGATGGGGGACGTCCCCCTTAGAGAAACCCTGGACGCGGCGATAACCCGCCTCGTATAATCAGCCTCCCCCAGCTCGCCTGGAACCATGAGGCTGGCAGGCGTCCCATCTGGCGTAAACCCGTACAGGCAGCACGCCCTTGCACTACAGGACGCGGCGCCGCATTCCAGAACGAGCGTCCTGGCCTCATACTCCCTCGAGAGACGCCATAGGGTTCCCGGCTCAACGCTTCCTTCAACCTCTACGCTACTCCTCTCAGAGAAAACAACTTCAACGCCGTTTCCTCGACGCCTCACGGAGACGTTCCGAAAAACCGCCTTATCGCCGAGGGAAACGCCGCGTAGCTTAGCGGCATGGGGCCCCCAGGCCACAAGGGGGACTGCCGCCGTCTCATCCGCTATTATAAGCCTCGCAAACAGGTCACCCCTCCTACTCTCCCTAGGTTCCCCCCTCTCGATGACCACGCCCTCAACCTCGATTCCGAAGAAGCCCGGTACGAGGTCGGCGAGCTTCAGGCTGCCCACAACGTCCGCGTGGGCTGTCTCGGCTTCAACACCCAGGCTTCGGGCAAGCATTAGGGCCGCCGCGTCTTTCTTTATGAGACCCTCGAATTCCCTGATTTTTTTCTCAACCATCTCCTCTACTTCAGCCACGCTGAGCCCCTTTACGCGGGCTATCTCCTCGACGAGCCTCTTGTACTCGCTGCCCTCCTCACTCATCAACACGACCTCTTAGAGTGTAGTATCAACTGTTCCTAAACTCCGAAATTTACACATAGCCTTTCCGGCCGATGAGCGGCTACAAGAATATACCGCTAACTATTTTACGAAAGAGCTTTTCCCAAGAGCTCTCCGCCTCGTCCACCCTCCACGTCCTGTATTTTCCCTCCTTAAGGGCTATCTCCACCGCGCGCATATGGTAGCATGCGGGCCTAGCATGCCTTATATGCACGCTAAACAGGAAGTCGGGGCAGCTACAGTATAGCCCCGGGTAGACGAGGTAGGACTTCTTCCTATCACGGCTCTCCACGAGGAAAAACTCTCCTCCCCTGAAAATCACCTTTACTACACGTCCGCCATCCACGGCTCTCCTAGCCTGCTTCTCGAGGTCCAAGCTCTACACCTATGGGACAAGGTGGAACCTGTCACGGGGGAACAGCACAACCTCTCTTATATTATCCAGGCCGAGAAGCTTCATGAGAAGCCTGTCGAAGCCTAGGCCGAAGCCGCCGTGCGGAGGCATGCCGTACTTGAACGCCTCAAGGTAGAATTTGAAGCTCGAGGGATCCAAGCCCTTCTCTACAAGGTTGGAGTATAGAACACTCCTCCTATGTTCCCGTTGACCGCCCGACGCGATTTCGGTCCCACGTATATCCAAGTCAAAAGACCTGCTTAGCCCATTCTCCTCCCTCATGATGTAGAAGGGCTTCGCCTCCCACGGATAGTCCACTATAAAGTAGGCGTCGTAGCCCTGCTCCGCCATGTATTCCCCTAGAATTCTCTCAGCCCTAGTATCGAGATCGCCCCCCTCCCCCTCTACACGATGGCCCCGCTCCTCAACTATGCCTATAGCCTCCCTGTACGTCACCCGGGGTATATTACCCAGCTTGCCTAGAGGGCGGAACCCGAGCCTCCTCAGCTCATCGCCCATCTCCTCGTCAAGCCTCTGAGAAACATGCCGGACGTACCCTTCAAGGATGTCCATCACGTCGTGGTGGCTCCGTATAAACCCCATCTCGGCATCGACACCCCAGCTCTCGTTTAAGTGGCGGGGTGTGTCGAACTTCTCTGCCCTAAAGTAGGGCGTTATCTCGAACACCCTAGGCACACCGCACATAAGCATCTGCTTGTATAGCTGGGGGCTCTGGGAAAGATACGCGGTACCGCCGAAGTAGTCTACACGGAAGAGCGTCGCACCCCCCTCAGCGCCGGCCCCCACGAGTTTGGGGGTGTGGACCTCCAGGAAACCCTTCTCCTCGAAGTACTCCCTAGTATACCTGGCGAGCCTAGCCCTAGCCACGAATATCGCCCTATAAGCCGGGAGCCGGAGCGAAACATAGCGGTACTCCAGCCTAGTCTCGAGGCCGGCCGGCGTCTTTCCCGTAACGTCTACCGGCAGAGGCTCCTCGGGCTCTGCCAGAACCTCGACCCTGAGGGCATGAAGTTCGCGGCCCTTACGGCTAACAACCTCTGGCGGTTCTACGCCTTCGACGCGCACCGCGGAGCCTATCTTTATCTTCTTCACAAGCTCCCAGGTCTCTGGCCCAACCTCGCTTCTCTTGACAACTACAGTTAAAACGCCCAAGCTGAGGTCGTCGATTACCTCGAGGAAGGCTATCCTGCCGAGAACCTTTGAATTGTTTACCCAGCCTTCAACGGCCTTGACGGCGTCCCCCACGTCAGGCACCATCCCACACTATGCGCCTCAGTATTTATCGCTTGGCCACGATCCACCTATAAAATGCAGGCAACCCTTACCCGATAGCTAGGCCACGCTAAGTTTTTAGGAGAAAACAATGTTAGGTTAAAAGGCCTATCGCCCGGGAAGAGGTGATATATATGGAACAGCCACAGCAGCTTAAAAACGCTATAGAACTGCTACGCCAGATCGCTGAGGACCGCGGCGTGCCCCGCAACATTAGGCGGGTCGCCGCAGAGTCCATCGAGATACTCCTAGATAATAAAATGTCCCTTGGACTGCGCGCCGCCAACGTGATATCCAAGCTGGACGAGGTCTCAATGGATCCAAACGCCCCGCTCTACGCGCGCACCAGGATATGGCAGGTAATAACGCAGCTGGAACAATTAAAGGACGAGGAGTAGGATGGGCGGGGCACGCGTACTCCCCACCGGGAACATCGTGTATGGGCGGCTCCCCCGCGGCTGCGAGCTATGCCAGCGGGGGTTGAAGAGCGTTGTTTTTTTAACGGGGCTTTGCCCAGCTCGATGCTTCTACTGTCCCCTCTCCAAGGCCCGCCGAAGCCGTGACGTGTTCTACGTAAATGAGAGAAAGATAGACGTAGACTTGCCCCGTAAAGCCCTGAGAGCAGCTGTATTGAACGAGGTGTATACTTCAGCGTCCCTAGGTGCCGGCATCACAGGCGGGGATCCACTAGAGAAGATGGATAGAACCGTGTGGATTATAAGGACGCTGAAGGAGTCTTTTGGAGACGATTTCCATATCCACTTGTACACCTCTGCGCTCACCTTAGATGAACAAAAGATGAGGCTTCTAGCGAGAGCAGGACTAGACGAGATTAGGCTACATACCCCGCTGAGCCTACTACCCGAGAAGCTCCGCATCGCCCTAAGGTATGAGGGTGAAGTCGACGTGGGGCTCGAATACCCCGTGCTGCCGAATGGCGGTGAGACCCTGAAAAAGATCATATCGCTTGCCGCGGAAATGGGTGCCTCCTTCATAAACCTCAACGAGCTCGAGTTCACGGAGACGAACTCTGCTGCCCTACGGAGGGCCGGGTTCAGACTAGCCGAAGATTATAGAACTGCTGAGGGAAGCAGAGAGACCGCGTTAGACGTGCTGGGCTGGGCCGCGGAGACGGGTGTGCCGATAACCGTCCACTTCTGCCCGGCGAGTTTTAAGGACTATTACCAGACAGGGCTCAGGCATTATAGGCGCGGCCAGGTGTCCGCCCTGCCGCATCATATGGTCACGGACGACGGTACGCTGCTCGAGCTTACGGGTGTAGAGAGGGGCCTCTTTAAAGGAATATACCCCGAGGGCAGGGCACACATAGCTTCGGGCATAAGTAGGGGGCGCCTTGTGGAAAAGGAGGCAACTTATAGGGGCCTCAAGCTCACGGAGGAGGAGATAGGGGAGAAAAATATCTAGCCGGGGCGGCATATACTAATGGAGCCCGGTGGTGTAGTGGCCAAGCATACGGGGCTTTGGCCCCCGTGGCGGGGGTTCGAATCCCCCCCGGGCTACCATTTTTCATAACCCCTTACGGCTCAAGTAGGGTTACCGGGATGACCCCGCTACTATATATAGCTGTATTTGCGGCGACGCTTGCCCTGGGCCGCAGGATCAGGTTAAACATAGAGCCTGCGCTTTCAGCGTCAGTTTACCTCGTAGTCTTCACGGTGGGTTTCTGGGGCGCCAGCGTTATAGCGGGACGCGCCGCCGCATCACTATTGGGCAAAGCACTCCTCTACCTCGCACTAACAACCCTCTACACGGTCGCGCTGGGTCTTGCAGCGGAAGGAAGAGAGAAAGAATGGAGAGGAGGAGGTGAGGCGCCAGTACCGTGGAGAATTTGGTTGGTGGTTGTATCAGGATTTCTCACAGGCAGCGTTCTCAAGGCGCCGAGTACAGTGCCCCTTGGCAGACTCATTGATGGGGAAGTTTTGGCGCTTATCTCTTTAGCCGGCCTCGATACTGCAAGGAGGGTGGAGATCGACGTTTTTAGGAAAAGCCTTGCTGTGACGGTAAAAAGCTGTGTCATCGCGTTGGCCGCTGGTGCGCTGGCCGCCGCTTCCGCCTCCGTTATAATAGGAACGCCGCTTAGGGTATCCCTGCTATACACCTGGGGGATGGGGTGGTATAGCTTCTCCGGGCCCTTCGCCGCTTCCCATATAGGGGTAGAGGAGGGCCTCTCAATCTTTATAGTCAACCTCCTCAGAGAGCAACTCGTGTTCCTACTTGTGCCTCTTCTGAGGCGACCGTTTATAGGACTACTGGCCCTGGGCGGCGCGACAACAATGGACAACACGCTTCCCATATATGTCGCGGTCTATGGGGAAGAGGCAGCGATACCCTCAGTATCAAACGGCGTGGCGCTCACACTAGTAACGCCTTTCCTCCTAGCAGCTGCGCTCTCACTATAGCATCAAGGAGGCAGAGGCGGTAAGCCTTCTTCTATCCTGTCAAGCAGTATGTTCACGAGCGCAATGTACGCGTCAATGGGCCTCGGCTTCACGGACACCTTAACCTCGACGCCGCCCCACGGACATCCAAGGGTGAAAAGACACGTAGTACCGCAACGAACCTCGCGAACCTCAACCCCTTTAGTCGAAGGCACGTATCCATGCATGCGGGAAAGTTTCCTTAGAGGCGTCACATACACTCCCCAATGGGGGCTCCCGCCGCCCCTCTCAACAGCTAGCCTCAGCTTCCTGTACACCCCTCTGAGGGAAGCCTCGTCGACATGTATATGACGCAGCCGGCTCCCAATAAACCGGGCAGCGACGCCCTCCTCGAAGAAAACTATGTTGAGCTCCACGTCCCTCCTTATATCATGGGACAGAAAGAACGCAGAGGAGACTATTTTAGAGAATACCGGCTGGGGGAGGCCGTAAAAGCCCCTAAAACACGCCGTAAAGACCCTTCGCTGCACCGCTAAAACCCTAGGCCCGCGAACTTGCGCCTAGACTTGGAGAGCTGCCTCATGAGCTTCTTCGTACGCTTATAGGCCGCTAGAAGCTCCCTCACATCCCTGGGGCTGGTCCCGGAGCCCCTCGCAATGCGCTCAACCCTCGACTTATCGATTATAGATGGATCCAGCAGCTCCTCCATAGTCATGGAATCCATTATCACAAGCCACTTCTCAATATTTTTCTCCCCCTGCTCCGCCACGCCCTTAGGCAAAGAGACACCGCCCAGGGCCTCCAAGACGGAGGAGAGCGGCCCCATCGACTTGACCCTTCTCAGCTGATCGCGGAGGTCGAGAAGCGTAAGCTTTCCCGCGGCTATGGCGCGGGCCCTCTCCCTCTCAATCTTCTCGAATTTCTCGAACCGCTGCAGTATGCCCTTTAAATCGGGCATCCCAAGAAGCCTAGAGACGTATTCACGCGCGTCAAATGGCTTCAGGTCATCGACCTTCTCACCAACACCTATGAACGCAACCCTTGCACCCGTCGCGGCCACGGCTGAAAGCGCGCCACCGCCCTTCGCGCTCCCATCCATCTTTGTTAAAATTATTGATCCTATGGGCGCGGCCTCGTGGAACGCCGCTGCCTGCTTCCCGGCCGCCTTACCGATGGTGGAGTCTATCACTAGCATAGTCTCGTCGGGATTCACCGCCGACGCAATTTTACGCATCTCCTCTATCAGGCCCTTCTCCTCCTTGTGCCTACCAGCCGTGTCGACTATGATAACGTCGAGGCCCATACGCCTAAGCTCCTCTACCCCCCGCCTAGCTATCCCTACAGCATCCCCTGAGCCCGGTTCACCGTAGAACCTGGCGCCCACCTTCTCGCTTAGCTGCTTAAGCTGCTGGTACGCCGCAGGCCTATACGTGTCAGCGCACACAAGCCCAACCCTGTACCCCCTCTTCGCCAAATAGGCGGCGAGCTTCGCGGCAGTCGTAGTTTTGCCAGCCCCCTGTATTCCTACAAGCATCACCACCTTCGGCCTCTTATCCACACGGAACTCGTAGGGCTCCTCCCCTCCAAGCAGCTTCACGAGCTCCTCGTAGAGTATCTTAAGCAGAACCTCGCGTTTAGAAAAGCCCGGCGGAACCTTTTCCGAGAAGAATCGCTCCCTAACCTTCTTAGATACCTCGAAGACTAGTCTGACGTCAACGTCAGCCCTGAGCAGGGCCCTCTGAAGCTCCCTTATAACCTCGTCTACCTCGCGCTTATCCAGTAGGACAGAGTTCTTTATACGAGATACTACACGAAGAAAACCTCTACGGGCCTCCTCCATCCTCCTCCTAAAGCAAAAAGATTATTGATATAAAAAGGGTTTTTACTGGCCGCTCTTAGGCTTCGCCACGCGCTCAAGGAACTTCCTAGCCTCCTCGGCCTCCTCCTCGGGCACAGACTTGTAGCAGAGCCACCAGTCAAAGCACTTGTACTTCTTGGGCCTCTCAGCCGCCTCCTCCACCGTAGATGCAGGAGGCACAATGACGTTCTCGCCAATTATCTCGTTGTTCGGCCAGTTAGCCGGCAGCGCTACGCCATACTTGTCGCTTACCTGGAAGCCCTTCACCATACGCAGCAGCTCGTCCATGTTGCGGCCGAGCTCCGCCGGGTAGTAGAGTATAGCCCTTATCACACCGTTGGGGTCAACTATAAAGACCGCCCTCACGGTGTGGGTCGCACTCGCCGTGTGGAGAAGGCCGAGCTTTTCCGCAACAAAGCCCCTCGGGTCAGCTATTATCGGGAAGGGTATCTCGACGCCAAGGTTCTCCTTTATCCACTCCGTCCACTTTATGTGGCTCCACGTACTGTCGACGCTAAGGCCTATGAGCTCGGTGTTAAGCTTCTTGAAGTCCTCGTAGCGCTTGGCAAAAGCCACAAACTCCGTAGTGCAGACAGGGGTAAAGTCGGCGGGATGGCTGAATAGAATAAACCATTTTCCTGCAAAGGCGTCGGGCAGCTTTATCTTTCCATGCGTGGTAACAACTTCCATCTCGGGGAACTTGTCCCCTATTAGTGGCATTGCCATTTCTTTCACCTGCAAATACTCTATGCATGTGGAATATTTAAACATATTTGTTAGAGATTCAAACCATATATATAAAATAATTAAACCACAATCTACACCCATCATTATAAAACCAAGCCCGCCACTAATACACGGTGATGAGCCAGGCTATCACCGACCCCCAGGGAATGAAGAAGATCTTGAGTGCTGACCTACCCAGAGTTAGTCAGCGCTTCCCCTTTTTAAGCTGAGCTCAAAGCGCATCGTGAAGGGAAGGCTTGTTTTCAAGACAGTTCACATGGACTCTCACAACGTGGGCAGATCGCTGATGAGAAAAAAAGGCGAAGCTCTCCAAGCTCCACGGAGAGCTCTTGGAGCTATACATCCTACACCTAAGGTCCGAGAACAGGAACCCGGAGACCCAGTACTGCGCCCTCTAGGGGGTGGACAAGTTCCTGGAGTGACTCAAGTATAGAGGAAAGAGCATAAACAGCTTCTCGGCCTTAGATACGAGGATCTTCCTAGCGGAAATAAGCAACTCAGCGAACAAGCACAGGTATGGGCGGTGGTGAAGGGCTTTTTAAGACTCCTGGTAAAGCACTATGAGGAGGCCCAAGAAACGCTATCGGCCTACGGACTAGAACTCAAGGCTAGCAGGGACCACCTTGAGAAGGTCTACAGGGGCTCCAAGGCTAGGCCCCTAGGAACTACCCTTGGACATACCAGCACCGAGCGGCTAGAAGCCTGATATATAAAGCGAGACTCAGCCTATAATTTCCTTTATGGCCTCGCTTGTCTTCAACACTCTGATTAGCTTGGACCGCCCTATCTCGTCAAAGTGCCTGTCGTTAGATATGAGGGGGGCACCCGTCTTCAGGCAAGTGGCGGCGTGGTATAGATCCGCTTTCTCGCTCTCGGGGAAGTAGGGCTTGTAGGCCTCCAAGTGCTCCTTGTCCGGCTCCACGATCCTCATCCTGTTCTTGAGAAGGGAGTAAAGGGTTGTGGCTGGCTCCTACAGCGCGGGATTCTCTATGCCTAGCTTTAGGGCCCACCTCCTGTACTCCTCCAGTAGCACGGAGTTTCCTACTAGCTCGTACTCGGGGTTTGTCAGTAGCTCTAGGAGTAGCTCTGTGGTCTTGATCCATCCAGACTTGAAGGCTGCTATGAATACGTTAGTGACCAGCAAGAACCTCCTCGATCTTATCCGCCGCAATCTCGTCAGCCTCTTCCTCCACCTCGCGCTCTATCTCCTCCAGATCTATCCCATTCCTCCTTACTTCCCTGGCGATTGTCTCAAGGACTTTCTTGACGTCGAGCTTCCTGAGCACTATTGTGTCCCCGCCCAGCTCTACCAGCAGCAGCCTGCTACCCTTAGACAGGCCGAGCCTCTCCCTAACCCCCCTGGGGATAACAACCCTACCCTTCTCATCCACAACAACAACCTCAACCATGATTCCCACAATTCCCACATAACCCACAGCTATTTATGCTTGCTTAAGTGTATCGGAAAACACAGCCGCTTGATAGTACTCTCTGTACTCATTATCCCGCCGGGAGGAGGACTGTGCGAAGAGAACTTTAAGGCTGGCCGTAGCGTTACGCGTGAGCAGACCTACGCGTTGAGGACTTCCGTCGGATAGGTAACTAAAGACTACGACCTAGGCAGAGCGAATGAGTTCCGCGACGGGGGCTTACGACATTAATTGACTGCTGTAAGGCACATACAGTCAGTCGCTGTACAGACCCCGTGCGTTAAGAAAAACGAGAAGATCATGAAGCGCATTACCGAGTTCAGGCCCAGCGTATCCCTCAAGAGTGTGTTGAAGCCCGGGGAAGAATCCAATAGGCTACATAGTTTTTGGGGTTCAAGACTGGGCTATACATCGTCAAGATACTGATGGAGTCAGCTGTCCAATGGGCAGAGGGTTCGTCTTCATTGTCATGCTAGAGCTAGCGGAGTCAAAGCAACCGATCAACTATTGAGGAGGATAACGGAGTAGCAGAGCAAGTAATCAATATTCCAGGAGTCGACAGGCATAGGCTTCAGCGTCATCCCATGGGGCTATATGAGGAGCTACGCGCTACAAGGAAGGAGACAAGAGGCAAGACAAGCCTAGAGCGTGGAACAGAGCAGAGATTCATGAGATGTCTTACAGTCACGTGGAACACGGGCCGAAGAGCTACGTAGAGACCTTAGTTCAGACCGAGGGCGAGACACACATCAAGAGCCGCGACATCACAAGGGGGGAGACTTAGGGCATCTCCGAGAGCCTAATCTAACGCATATTTGCAGCGTCTCCATATTCCTCGGGGTTGTAAGGACTAAGGGCTGGAGCAGGTTCGTCAGCACTACCAGTAGCAGCAGCACTATGACCACCATGGCAAAGTCCCGCTTCCCACGTTCACCATATCCGAGTCCAGTTCTGAGTCCAAGCAGTAAACGATTCTCCCTATGGCGTAAAGAAGACAAGGAGGTGTTAGCCGGGGAAAAGCTGGAGCAGAGCTACCATGAGAAGCCGAGCGGCTACGAGAGCTACCTAGAGCAGAGGCGAACGTTGACTACAGGAACATTTCAAGAAAGCTGTGAATATTTTTAACCCGTAAACCGACTCCGAAATTTCTTAGTATTGGTCTACACCAGCCGTGAAGCTACCCATTACAAGCTGAAAACCCTCCGGGCTATGTATGGAGAGCTTCTCGAGTTAACGGGTTATCGCGAACCCCAGTTTCACTCATTCAAAAACTTTATCGACAGCCCTATGTCTGCATGTTCTTCTCAATCCTCAGTTATAATAAGGCTAAAGCATTTTTACACATGAAAGGTAAGGCCTAGACTGGGCGCCGCTGTGGAAAGAGACACGTATATTCTGCTAATAGAAAGTTTCTCGGCATCCATTATACAGGTGCTCTACCTTCCAGCCTTCTCTGTCTACGCCTCTACTAGGGGGGTAGAGTCCTGGCTCATAGGTGTGTTAAGTGGCGGAGCAATGATATTATACTCGCTCACAGCCATCGCCGCTTCCCCAGTTATAGGTAGAGGGAGCGAGCGTGGAGCCGCGGTCATTTCCATGATGGGCTTAGCGGCCTCCAGCCTAGGCCTGTGGGCGGGGGTTCCCACGTTTATCCTGCTAGGGATGGCGTCTTTCGCGCTCTTCTGGCCGGCCATAGAGGCATGTACGGCTTCTCGGAAAAGCTCTGTTCACGCTTTCTCCTTTTCCTGGAGCCTCGGCTCCGCGGTAGGCGCCACTGCCGCCTCCCTGACGCTGCTAGTTGACCCCGCACTTCTCTTCGCAGCAATGGGCATAGCAGCCATCGCCTTGTCTCTCACACTTTTCACAGTGCCCCCTGGAGAGGCGCAACCCGCCACGTTTTCGGGTGTACGTGGGCTGTGGAGAGCCTGGCTGTTAGCATTCGCTTATTCGACGTCTCTAGGCGGCTTTCTAGTATACTATCCCGTATTTGTTGAGGCCATCTCCGCGCCGCCAGCGTATGTTTCACTCCTCTTCTCCTCCATAATATGGAGCCGCACACTTGCCTTCCTAACCCTCAGCAGGTTAAAGAGGGTAGAGGAGGAGGCGGTACACTTGTCGCCGCTCCTGCTGGCCTCAGGTATACTTGTACCATATATTCTCGACCCCTACACGGTAGCGTTGCTAGGCGCCTTAACAGGTTTCGGAGAAGCCGTGGTGTATACCAAGGCGCTGGGAGAGGTCTTCGACCGGGGCAGCGGATATACGGGCATTTTCGAAGCCTCGATAGGCCTCGGCTACGCTATAGGCCCCCTAATAGGCGCACCCATGTCCCACACGTCGCTACCAGCAGCCCTCGCCGCACCCGGCGTAGTTGCCTCGCTTTCAGCACTTGTAGGTATAGCTAGGGGTAAAGAGTGAAAACTGTATTCTCTGATAAAGGCGCGACGTCTATACTTGGGTCTATTTCTTCCAGGTATCGCACCACCGTGCTCGAGACCACGGCTTCTACCCCTTCCCCCTCTACGGCGAAGAGTTCACAGTAGTCGACTAGCCTGCTGTCGTCGGAATATATTCTCCGCGTAACTGCAAGTTCCATCTCATCGCCGGGGGAAATGATCAGCGCGGCCGTGTTCATACAGCGCCCAGTAGCTCCCTTCTCTTCCAGCATCCGGTCGAGGCGATCTATCGCCTGGGAGAGTGAATCAGAGCTTGACAGCATGCTCGCCAGCGCCACTGCGTATAGATATGTGTCGGTGACCCTTCCCGCCCTTGGGTGAGCAACCCCCATGTCGTCTAAAATGCTTGAAACAATATGGGCCTTTACGCCGCCGTTCTGCGCCACGGCGAGAAGGGAGCCGTCTCCTACCCCGACGACGTATGGATGCGCGGCCTGCACTCCTAACGGCATGCCGGTGGAGGCTTTACGTGCATGAACTATGTAGAGGAAATATTCCGTGCCCGGTGAGGTCTCGTCGAGCCATATGGGCTTTGAGGTCTTATAGAAGTGCAGGCTTCCCTTCTCCCTGTCAGCGGCAACAAAACCCCAGCCATCCGCGTGCTTAGTGAACCCCAGGGGCCTGGCGTAGGGGTCGTTTTCAGCTGCGGATTTAAGGGCGTCGATGATCCCATGCACTAAGGTGGGGCTTCTCTGAATGTTTTTAATTACTGCTAGCCGGCAGTGCATGGCTCTATGAGGGCTTGGCGCGGCCATAGATATATTATTGGTGTACGGCTAGTAAAGTATCATGTATAAATTATTTTCTGATCATGTATATATCATAACTATTACTAGCATCCTTGTATGCAAAATCTGCACTAATAATTCACATTTATAATGTAGAATATTCCCCTTCGATTAATAATTATGTGAACATCTCACTTAAAATTGTTAAAATAACAACACCTATGTTAACAATAGTCGGTGAAAACATTGTCAAAGCCCGAAGCCCCTAAGAGCTTCATAAAGCGACAGTGGCCATGGTGGACAGCGGGCCTCTTCACCGGCCTAGCAGAGGCGATAAACTTCTGGCTAATCCCCCTCGGACACCCCAAGCACAAGTTCATCGGAGTAACCACCGGAATGTCGAGGATGCTCGCCGGCATGGAGTCGCTCCTCACGGGGACAAGCCTCATAGCCACCAGGCCCGACTACCAGCCCGACATACAGTGGATAATACTCGGCGCGCTCCTCTCCGGCCTAATCTTCGCCTGGCTCGAGGGCGAGCTTAGGACGTGGGCATACTATCCCAAGAAGTTCCTCGCCTTCGTCGCGCTGGGCGCATTCTTCTTCGCCTGGGGCACCAGGGTCGCTGGCGGCTGTACACTACACCACCTCCTGGGAGGCTGGGCGGCAATGAACGTGAAGAGCTACGTGGTCATGCTATCCGCGACTGTAGGTGCACTGATAGGGCTGTGGGTGCTCTCCAGGCTAAACCTTTCCCAATACTTCAAGAGCCAGGAAACAAAGTGGTACGTGGAGTACGCTAAAAGCAAGGGATGGGCTGACGGCCTAACCCTTAGGGAGGACTATGACCCCAACAAGGACTGGATAAGGCTGGCACTCTACGCCTTCTGGATAATCTTCGCGATAGTCATACTCTACATGGCCTTCTTCGGCAACACCTACGCGGTCAAGGTGTTCGGCATACCCTTTGAGAAAACTCTGATATACAAGCACATGCTCACGGCCTCCAACCTGCCGAACATTATACTGATGCTGATAGTAGGCGGCCTCCTAGGCCTAGCGGTAGCCAAGACCGGCTTCGGTACCGAGTGCGCTATAATAGACTTCGAGATGGGTCAGCTAATGTCAGACAAGAAGAAGGAGCTCGAGTACGGCAGGAAGTGGAAGCTCCCCTACTCAATAAGGGTCGTCTTCAAGTCCATGGGGCCCTTCACGGCATATGCCGTCCATATACTCATCGCCAGCACGGCCTTCTTCCTAGGCTTCGCCTTATTCGGAATCCTCGACGGCCACCACTGGGCTACAGCCCAGTTCGCAGAGGCATTCGCAAAGTCCACGGGCCTCGAGTTCCATCACACAGGCATCTCCATGAAGACCATAAGGGTTCAGACAACGCTCCCAATGGACTTGTTCGGAGGCTTCCTGCTCGGACTCGGCACAGTCTTCATGCTTGGCTGCGAGTTCAGAAACTACGGGAGAACGGGGCTGCTCTACATCACAGGCCTCCTCATATGGCCGTTCTTCTACCTCGGCTACCTGCCCTACACGCTTGCTAGAGGATTCTGGGACCCGCTCATGGCGTGCTGTCCCTACGCGCCGACCACCTTCCTTCCAGCGCTTATAACGCTCGACAGGACTGGCGAGATAATAGTATGGCTGCTCTACCTACTCATGTGGGCCGCCCTGCTCGTGTGGGCGCTGAAGCTGGGTGCCAAGAACCTCGGCGTGACCGTGAAGGACCTGCTCACAAAGAGCAGCGAAGAGCTGTACCTTGAGAGGCTTGAAAAGCTGGAGAAGGAAGACCCAGAGTTCCTAGCCGAGACTGATAAGCTCGAGAAGGAGCTTGTAGAAAAGGCGGTAAAATAAGTTAATTTTTAGCGATGAACTGTTTTTAAATCCAAATTAACTTATTTTTATCGTTACAGCTCTTCTAAGCTACTGATTAACCGGGTGGTGTGGAGTAATGGTAAAGCCCCTAAGAGTATACCCCAGAGTGCCTCAGGAAGAGCTCACATTCTACAAGCGTCTAGCCGACGCTCTAGGCTTACTGGCTCTCTATCCGCCGATAGCCCTGCTCTCATACGCCCTTGGAAGCATCGTACTCATGATAGCAGCAGAGGGGTATTTTCTGGTAACCGTGGTCTTCGCGGCCTACACGCTTGCTAGAGTTAATGGGAGGAGAGAGAGGTTTGCAACAGTTCTTTTAGCCACTGGCATAATCTTAGAGGCGGCACCCTACCTTCTGCCCCCATTCTCCCTTAGAGAATTCCTAGGAGTCACAGGAAAACTTATAGTCCTCGTAACAATGGGACTCTATCTACACAGCCTAGCGGTAAAGCTTGGCATGAGAGAAATGCTGGACAAGTACGGCGGGCTCGCAGTTTTAGGATCACTAGCCCTCATAACTAGGTATCCTCTCTTCGTCTTGGGAGGCTTACTGCTTGTCGCACTAGGTTTTGGCGGCGCAAGCAACGAGGTGAGACGGCTATATCTCGCCAACAAGCTTGGGTGAAGGCTATCACGTTATTCCCCAAAGCTTTTCTCTACCCCTATTGCCGTATGTCTTCACCGCGTTTACACTCCTCAGCTCTCGTAAAACGTTGTGAATAGTCCTCCTGCTTAGCCCGGTATGCTCCTGTAACTCCCTAATCGTCAACGGCCCCCTTTCCCTGAGAACATAGTACACGAAACGGGCAGAAGGGGAGACGTCTAATGGCCTTTCACGCCCCAAAAGATACGTGTCACCCCTTATGCCTAGCCTGAGCGTCTCCAGGGGAAGCACATCATTGACGTCGACGTTAGCCAGGTTGACCTCCGGCCCGATATTAAGGATCAGCTCTATCTGCTGCTCCTGGCGAGGCGCCTCGAACACCAACGCTTCACCAGGCAGCTGGCTGAGGAAAGAGTTCACCCTCTCCCACAGGATTTCTCCTTCTTCGTCGAAGATGCATGTAGCCTTACCCATCTCCCTGCCTTCAACTATAACCTTCCATGCACCAGCTGATAAGTCTCGCTTAGCCTCCGCTATAGCCTCCTCCACCCCCATCCTATAAGAGGGATTCTTCTTCCCTACCTCCGCCACCACCTTAAATCCTGCAAGCCTTGCCTTCTTAATGAGAAGACGCTTCTCCTCCGGCATGAGATTGAGTATACCGTTGCTTACCTCGACAATGTCGAAGCCAAGTTCCTTTAAGAGGGAAAGAAGCCTGTCTACATTCTTTTTCGCATACGCGAGCTCAAGTATTGTGCCCCCGCTGGAAACTTCTATCCCAAGCTCCTTGTATAAGCGGATCCTTTTCTCAAGATAGCTTCTAGATACCGTAGAGCTTAGGGTCCACCCTATCTTTACAACGTCTATATAATGGGCCGCCTCCTCCAGGTAATCTCTATCTATTGGGACTAGCTTGTCGAGTACCATAGTTATTCCTTTTTCACGGGGCTTTGCAGGACGCTTCGGTACACCTAGAATCTCTAGCATCCCTGTAAAATACATCAGCCCTCTACCTCATATTTTCTACAGATAGTGTTTAAAACGTTACGGGGTTATCCTGATAGAGTTACACCGAGATTAGTTGCGCCAAATATATCGGTTAACTTTTCTAACGAAAAGGTTAAGAAATACCCTTCTATAATAAAGTATCGGTGAGACAGCATGGTCCTGCAGCCAGGCGTAAAGGCGCCTGAGTTCGAAATCGACGCATATGACCCAACTAACGGCGAGATAAAGAAGGTTAAGCTAGAGGACTTTAAGGGCAAGTGGCTTGTACTCTGCTTCTACCCCGCCGACTTCACGTTCGTATGCGCAACTGAGCTGGCCGCAATGAACAACGTTTACGACGAGCTGAAGAAACTGGGAGTCGAGGTACTTAGCATAAGCACGGACACGGTCTTCGACCACAAGGGCTGGGTTGAGCAGGAGCCCCTACTCAAGGGCCGCGTTAAGCACCTCATGGGCTCCGATCCCACAGGGAAGGTTGCCCGCGCATACGGCGTTTACAAGGAGGATGAGGGCGTCGCCTTCCGCGGCCGCTTTATAATAGACCCCGACGGCGTTATACAGGCCTACGAGGTAGTGACGCTTAACATGGGTAGGAATGTGAACGAGCTCTTAAGGCAAATCAAAGCGCTCCAGTACATACGTGAACACCCCGACGAGGTAACTCCTGCGCAGTGGGAGCCTGGTAAGCCCACTATAAAGCCTAGCATAAAGATCGCGGGACGCGTGGGTGAGCAGATACCTAAGGGTAGCTATCCTTATTGGTAAAAATATATTTTTTATATGAAATTTTATCAAAGAAATAATTATAAACCACTCCTGGAATAATATCTCGTGAAGCCCTAGCTACTCTGGGGCTTACTCCTCCTATACACGCTACTCCCTACTATCTCCTTTCATGCTATCCGGTAGGGGGTGAGAGACGTGATAAGGGAGGGTGTAATATTAGCCGCAGGTGTAGGGTCGAGGCTCGGTGAGATAGCGCGCGGCGCTAAGTTTGCGGTAAATGTAGCTGGTAGACCGCTTATCCATTATCCTATACTCAGCCTAGCCAGTGTTGGGGTAAAGAAAATTGTAGTAGTTACGCGTGGCCAGTTGATCCCACTACTACAGAGGGTTTTGCGCGGGCTGGGCGACGTTGTCAGCTACGAGATATGCGTAAACAATGAATGGCGTAGGGAGAACGGTTTCTCCCTACTGGTTTCGGAGAAATGCCTAGATGGCGACTCCTTCCTGCTTTCTATGAGCGATCACATTTATCCTAGTGATTTGCCAGTAAAAGTGCTCCTCGAGTACTCTAAGCATTCAGACTCGGTAGCCGTTGTTGGAGGCGACCGTAGGCCTCTCTATGTCGACGTGGAGGAAGCGACGAGGATAAGGGCACGGGAGGGGGAGGTGGTAAAAGTGGGTAAAAGGCTCAGCCCCTGGAGCCATGTGGATACAGGGGTCTTTGTGATGAGAAGAGAAATATTCGAGGCTGCGAGGCTGCTAGCACTCGATAAAGAAGCTTTTGGAATAAGCGACGTCATAAACCTCGCTATCCGGATGGGGTACAGGGTGCGTGTGGCCGATGTGACGGGGATCCCTTGGACGGAGGTGGATACGGTCGACGACTACCTTGATGTGACAGGGGGTAGGCGTAGGGACGTGGTTTTCGCGGCTATTGAAAGCTGGCAGCTTGTTTTGAAGACGGTAGATAACCGGGTGAAGGAGTATGGAGTTGGGGAAAAGTACTGATGGCCCTGTGTCTAGGATGATCAACAGGTGGTTTTCACATAGGATTACGAGGTTCATTCTGAACAGGAACATTCCCATAACGCCGAACCAGGTATCACTTGGGAGCTTCCTGCTAGCCGTCGCTGCCGGGCTGGCGTTTTACCTGGGCCAACAGGCGGTCGGCGGCATCTTGGTGGAGGCCTCATCAATTATAGACGGGGTTGACGGGGAGCTTGCTCGCGCCAGGAACACGGCCTCTAGCCTTGGGGGGTTCATAGACGCCATGCTGGACAGATTCGCCGACGCCGCCGTTATCTGTGGAATAACGCTGTGGGCCTATGAAGAGTGGGGCATGCCGGCGGTCGTTTTAGGCCTCTTAGCGCTTCTCGGCGATATTATGGTGAGCTACCTTCACGCGCGGGGGGAGGCCAGCCTGGGCGTTCATCCCTCAAAGATAGGCCGCGTACCAATGTTTGCGTCGAGGGACGTGAGGCTTTTCATAGTATTTCTACTAGGCCTAGTGGGTTTCGCCTTCTATTCTTTAGCCATAGTAGCGGCTGTTTCGCTCACATATGTGGTAGCTAAATTGCTAGATATTTATTTCAACTTCAAACTATAACTATAAAAACTAGTGTTCCAATAGCCTAGCCAAGGCTTCCCTCAGGGTCTTCTTCCCATCTTCGCCTATTTTACCCCTGTTTTCTACAACTGCCACGACCTCGTGGCCTGCCTCACTAAACTTCTTTGCCAGCCTCTTGCCGGCAACCCCACCCCATCCATATGACGATATTATCAACACCTTCTTCGGACGCCTTATCTTTTTCAGGAAAATGTCAACCACGTATTCGATCAGGGGGAAGACGCCAGCCTCGTAGGTGGAAGCCCCCACAATTATGGCTTCGGCGTCGCCAGCTTCTCCTATAAAGTCGGCTATAGTCGACCGATAGTCGTCTACTAAGCGGTGCACGCTAACGGTGGCTCCTAGCTGTTTTAGCCCTGCTACAGCCTCGTACACCTGCTCCTCGACGAAGCCGTACATCGAGTCGTATATTACGGCTACTTTTCGATGCATGGTTTTGCCGGCTGCCAGTTCGCCGTAAAGTTTGACTATTTTTTCTGGGTTTTTCCTAAAAATAAGGCCGTGTGCGGGGGCAACTATCGACGGCTTTACGCCACGCTTCTCAAGTTTTTCCAGATTTTTTGCGATATGGTCTATGTATGCGCCTATAACGGTGAACAGGTACTTCTTAGCGTAATAGGAGTATGTTTCCCAGTCGCCGTCATCATATATGCTAGGCGGCGCCGAGTAGCCCCCGAAGGCGTCGCAGGAAAATAGTATGTTATCAGGGCTGAGCAGCGTCATCATCGTCTCCGGCCAGTGCAGCCACGGCGTGTAGTGAAACACCATTCTTCTTCCTCCAAGGTCTACCTCCTCTAAGTCTCTGACAGGTTTTATTCTATCTCTAATCCCGTAAAACGACCCCGCCATTTTTGCGGCAAGCGGGTGGCCTAGTATGACCGCGTGGCTAGCGCTGGCGTGCATGAGAGGCAGGGTGCCGGTATGGTCAGGTTCCATGTGGTTCACGACTATATAATCGATGCTTTCAGGCTCTACAATGCGCCTCAACGTTTCCATAAACAGCTCGCCGTAGCTGCCTTTCCAGCCATCTATGAGCACGTTCTTCTCGCCGCCAAGTACTAGGTACGCGTTGTACGTTATGCCTTCCGGGATCTCCCAGAGGGCTTCAAAGAACCTTGTTTCTTCATCGTCTACACGGAGAACATAAACATCCGGGACTATTTCATCAACATGGACGCGAGGCATTTTTATCATGTATTCAACCCCGCCTAGGATATATTGATGCCCTATATCGAGGAGGGAACTGTGTGTGGGATAGCGGAGGCGGCTGCAAGGGCCTGCGGGCTCGGCTTAGAATGCAGAGGGGGCTACGCCGTCCTTATAAGGGGCGACGCCATCGAGGCATACATTTTTCCTCGAGAAGATAACCCACGACTCGGGATCTACGGGTACTATGGCGGACACTTCGTCGAAGTGTGGGAGAAGGACAAGCTGTATGATGGTATACGCGAGGTCGTGTACCGCGACCCAGTACTCAGGTGTATATCTAAGGCCCTGCTAGGGTTAGGTGAGGCCATAGTCAGAGTTATAAGGCTGCGCGGCAAATACGGCGACCCTCACGTGTCGCTGTCATTCGAGACGGGGAGAACACAGGTTATTAGGGAATACATCGTACTGGACGGAGAGTATGTTCCCCGTATACGGCCCGGCGAATATGCATGGCGCCGTGAGGAGAAATGCGGTGAGGGCGTATATGGCCTGCTAGACGGTGTCCCGGTGAGGTTTAAAGAAGGCAGGATAGGACTTGTCAGAGGGTTAACCGTATATAAGGATTGCGGCGTGCTGTGCGGGGAGAGGCTTTACGGGGAGCTCGGCGTCTTCGAGGAGACGATAGTTGATGGTCTCATATGTAAGAAGATACCCTATAGTGTAGCGGCCGACCTCTCGCTGAGGGATGAAACAAGTTGTTGCGGCTATATGGTTAAAGTGTCCCTTAGGGGCTGGGAGACCCCTCTGTGGAGACGTGTAGCAGATAGATACGAAGTAATTGTTTTAAAATTACTCGTTTTAAAAAATAAATAATATATTTTAATTTTACATATATTTTACTGGTTATTTTTCTCCTCTTTGATAAATATCACGTAGATGAAGTAAATCACTGCTGCTAGCAAGACAGCTAGGAAAACCGCTGTGAAGGCTATTAGACCCGGATCAGTGGTGAGGGGATTCGCTTTGCGCAAGTCTAGTGCTCTGGCTAGTACGGTTCTCCATGGTTCAGGGACTTTGTCCGCTATCTGGGGCAGTGCGGCCACGAAGTATGGGTACTGGCTAAAGGCGTTAAGGTACTCGCCGGAGAGTAGGCCTAATACGGCCGATGCTGCAGCTAGCTTAATCATTTCGAGATCCTTCACGGTAAGCCCCGTCTTACAGGTTGTAAGGACATAGGCCAGCGCTGCAAACTGTATAGCTACGAAGAGCATCTTGAGTATGAAGAGCCAGGAAAGGTTTAGAGCTGGGCCTGGCCCCTGTATTTTCATTCCAAGCGCGGCGAATATGTTGTTAAACTTGTACGGCACTTGTGTGAGACTACCAATATACCAGAAGCCTAGGGCTGCTTGGATTAGGAGGAGGTAGAATGACGTTCTTGCAGGCTTGATTATGAGCTCCTGCTCATATACTGGGTCGTCTAGCTCGCCTTTATACTTCTTATAGGCGTAAATCGCCGCCACGAAGAGGAAGCCCGTTATCAGCGCTCCCACGATGGATTTCAGGTAGAGAGGAAGGAATGTGGGGTTGGCTAGGGCTGCCGCCAGGTTTAGCCCTAGCTTAGATGGCCCAACTATCTCAAGCCCCGCTGGCAAGTTGAGGAATGCGAATACCGAGCGGAAGCCGAAGGGTATCATATAGGCGGAGAAGGCTAGTAGGCCTCCTATAAAGAGGTGCGTGGTGTCGCTGAAGCGTCCCCATCCGTACCAGTAGGTCACTATGCAGAGGAAGTGTAATACTATGAATAGTATCGCTATGCCGAAGAGGTAGAGAGTAACGCTTCCAGCTATGCCTATAAACTCTGGATAGTAGCTGAGGAGGAATACTGTATATGCCGTGCCGAACACCCCCGCGATGCCGTATGTAGCCGCGTAGATCTTGAAGAGCCTCTTGGCGTTCTCAAGGAGCTTGTTGTCTCCGAGTTTCAGCGACTTCCACTCTAGGTATGGTATGAGCGTGGCCAGCGCTATGCCTATGTTAACCATTACAATGTGTATGCCAAACACGAATGCGAGGAAGAACTCGCTCACACCCATGGCTTACACCTCCTCCTTAAGTGATGGAATGTAAATCAGCTTCCACACAGCAACGCCTAGTGCAATGATTATCCCGATAAAGTAAAGCGCGATTATAGCCACTAGTGCGGGTGGCGCGGGGTTCGGCGTATGAGCCACGTCTACCGTCATGACACCATATATTGTCCACGGCTTTCTACCTATCTCCCTGGTTGCCCATCCAAAGAAGCTTACGATGTGGGCCACTATGGGCGAGGCGATGTTTAATTCAAGCAGCCATTTCGGCATGCTCATGCCGCGTATCAGCAGGAAGGCTAGAATGAGCGTGTCTAGGCCTAGAAGGACTCCTAGCCCTATCTTGGTATAATAGATGTAGTGGATGATGAGGGGCGGCCTGCAGTCCTGTAGGCCGGGTCTTGGCTGTAGGTAGCAATAGTTCTTAGGTATCTGATCGTAGATAGGCATCTTCGCGTTCGGGTTGCCGTATATTATGAGAGGCATCAGCTTCTCTGAGCCTGTGAGAGCGGAGAGACTAAGTATCTTGCTGCTCGTGCCTTCCATCGCCGCAAGCTTCTCGGGATTATAGTGGGCTATCTCCTCTCCCATTATGTGGCCGAAGACGAGGCCCTGGAGAATTATTACTATTAGGGAGAAGTATACTGCAAATTTGAAGGCGTCTTCCACGTACTTCTTGTATTTTTCGTCTTTTGCGGTTAACAGCCTGAAGCCGTATGCACCGATAAGTGTGAACCCGGACACTGTTAACGCCGCACCCAGGGCATGGAGGATACTCCCCGGGTAGACCGGTGACATAAAGGTGACTGTGTATGGCCCCACGTGTTCTACGGTCTTTACAAGTATTGTGTCCACAATGTTTTTCACAGGTGTATGGAGGAGCGCCGCGTTGTTTTTAGCGGCATCGTTGAGAACAAGCATTAATATGCTGTCTTTTACGTAGACGTTATTCCAGGCTTCCCATGCGAGTCTCTGCACTATCTTTGACGGCATTAAAACTATTACGGCGTCGCTTGTTTTACCGACAACCTCCATTCCGAGACTCTGCAGCTTCGGCACGTTCAGGGCGGCGACAATGTTGCTGGGTACGACTAGCATTATCTTGGGGTATCCCTGGTTGTATTTCCACCCGCTTAGCGGGTCGTAGGCCGCCACTATCCCCGTGGGTGCAACCATGTAGCTGTTAACGCTCACAATCATGGAGGCCGAGTACCAGGCTCCTACGAAAGCTAGCAGCGCCACAGCTATCCTCGCCTTTGGAGAAAGCTTGCTCCATCCGAAAACAAGTAGGTAGATGAATACTACCTCCATGAGAAATGCGAATATCTCCGCGTATAGGGGGAAGTATATGTAGCGGCCAGCCGCCTCGGTTAGGTTGGGCCATAGCAGTACTAGCCCGAACTCAGAGGCTGTACCCGTGGCTGCACCTACTGCAAATACTAGGCCTACGGCCTTGGTGAGGGTTCTAGCCAACTTGAAGTAGTGCTTGTTTCCAGTTTTCCAATGTATTAGTAGTAAGAGGAATACTATGAATGAGAAACCTAGTACGTATTGCAGTATTATCCAGTGAATTTCTATTCCTATCATTGATAGTAACCTGTCCCATGAGGCGGCGTAGCTAGCCCATTGAGCTAGAGGGTTCATTCTCCCACCGTTAAAAGGATACTGTATTTTACAGTAATAAGATACAATATTTTGTTATAAACACTAGGTTAACAGGACTTCACATATAGGCGAAAATATGTTGGGTTTTCAAACCAGCGGAGTTTGGATGAGCAAAATATGCATGGTAACCCATCACTGACCGCGGACTCTCTGTATCTTATACCTACCCATTATCTCCCATACCTCGACTTCTGCTCCCTCTACAAGCCTGTTTCGAAGATCCTCGTCCTCTGGCATGGGAACCTCAAATGTGGTGTAGTCTTCGAGGCTCATCAGCTGAACAGTGTCTCCGAGAATGGCTATAACCTGGGCATTAAATTTCCTGACTAGTGGTACGTCCACCTTGGCGCTTGTAGGTACTATGAGGGTACGCTTTACTCCGTCAAAAATACCTATCCCCACTATTCTAGCCTTAGCGGAGCCATGCTTTCCAGGCTTCGATTTCTCTATTTCAACGACTTTACAGGGCTCACCGTCTATGACCACGAAGGAGCCGGTCTTTATGCTTCCAGCTTCTACTGGCTTTGTGGACATATTGCCTCCACCTCGGCTCTATTTTCCACCTCCTCACTATTATATACTCCCTTTTAGCCGGGAAAGCCCCCCGAGCTGCGTCGAAGTGACCCGTATGCCCCTAAGCCGAGTGCTTCTGGGGCAGGTTCCAAGACTATATTCCGAGGCCTAGGATCCCCTTGGCGCGTCAGCACAGCATTGCCCCTTACCCTATAGAGAAGCCACTCAATGTTTTCCCTAGTTAAGTAACTATACCTGGCAAGTTCCTCTACATACTCTTTGGGGCCGCTCAGATACACCATGAAGCCCGCCAAGGAGTATATGTCTTCCGGCAAAAAGGAGGGTATCTGGACGAGAGATAAGATGCTGTATCCAAACTTCCTGGACTCCCTATAAAGCTGGCTTAGAAAACTTCCCTCATATAACTGGAAGAGGTTATGCGCCTCATCTACTACTATGAGAAGCTTTGCTGCATGGGTGGGGGCGCGGCTCCTCATTATCCCATCTAGCCTTGCAAGTAAGACTTGAACCCCGATTCTCATCCTCTGCAGAGAGACCCGGCCCTTTTCACCCCTCATAGTAACATAGACGTTTTTTCCAACCAATTCACTAATCCTTAGTTCTCCATTGAAACTCAATAACGGAGAGAGAAGCGCGTCGCGTTCCCCACGGCTCAGATACCTCAATATACCATCCTTAAGGGAAAAGGAAAACATGGCTGGCACGCCATAACTGGACGCAACAATCTCCGCTAATGTCTGCGCGTAATCTCCTAAAACCCAACCCTCATGGTTCGTAACGTCGAAACCCTGCATGCTCAGGTCTATCTCTACACCTCCCATACGTTCAACAATCAGCCTCCTATACTCCTCTTCGCCGTGAGGATCAATAACCCATACGTTCACCCCACTCTTCCAGGCCTCGAGAGATATATGCCTGGCCAGCGTGCTTTTACCGCTTCCAGTAGTCCCCAGTACGACACCATGCATGCTTGGAAGCTTCTCCACGTCAAGGAAAATGGGTCTCCCAAGCTCATCGCGCCCCAGGAACCAGCCCTTTTCGTCAACCTCTGGTGGAAAGAGCGCAAAAGGAGTAAATGCCGCCAAGTCTCCGCTAAGCGCATTCATTGGAAGAAGCCGTGAAAGAAAAGCTGCACGGGCTAGCTTTAACAGCATTCATGGCCCCTCAACTATTTTCGCCACAACAATTTAACACCGAAATAGCAACTGCTAAAGCTAGTAGTAGCCATGAAGACTGGAAGAATCGTGGAAGAAGAGCGCTATAAGCCGTTGAATAAGAAGAGAATAGTACTGGCTCCTCCCTCCCATGAACCGCTTTTCGAAAAAGCGGTCAGAGAGTGTAGAAAAGCACCCACACCAGGCGTAAAAAACCGGTTAAAGAGAAAAAAATCAAAAATACTCGACTGCTTAGGTAGAGCATACAATTACTTGTCCGTTATTTTGAGAAAAATATACACGTCTACCCCCTATGTTAGGGAACTACATCCGTTTTACAGAGCTCTCATAGAGATAAACGTGAATATAGATGAATACAAAATATGTTTATCACAGATAGCTTCGTCGGAAAAAATAATTGCAAAAATCTATAGGGAATGCAGGAAAAAAGTGATGACGGCAAAGGAAGAAAAGGAGGTATATCTCGCTAAGCGCTCATTCTTCGGTAGAACACTCTCCGTTCTGAAAAGAGCTTCTCCCTGCCTTAAAAAACTTAGGAAAGCCCAGCAAGTTATAATAAAACTGCCCGAGGTGGAACTTGACGCATACACGGGGGTGATCGCCGGCGCCCCAAATGTTGGAAAATCTTCCCTATTAAAGGCGCTTACCAGGGCGAAGCCGGAGATAAAACCCTATCCCTTCACTACTAAGAGCATAATTGTCGGCCACATAATATCTCGGAACGCTAGGGTTCAGCTGCTGGACACGCCCGGACTCTTGGACACGCCTCTTTCAAGGAAAAACAGGATAGAAAGACAGGCCATTCTGGCAATGAGATACCTCGCCGACATAATCCTCTTCATAGTAGACCCCAGCGAAAAATGCGGATTCCCCATAGAGTACCAGAAAAAAGTGTACGATGAAATAGTAGGCAACTTTATAGACACGCCTGTCGTCCTCATCTACAATAAGATAGACGTTTCATCCGAAGAAGATATTTTACGCGCTAGGAGACTTTTCGGGAAAGAAGATTTCCAGGTATCCGCCCTGAATAACTACAACCTAGACGTTCTCAGAGAATATCTATTGGGAGAGGCCGAGAAAAAAGGTTCTAAATCGGCTTCACCGGAGACTTAGCCCCGCACGCCATGCATTCAATATACATGTACTTGCGTTTACGCTCCTTAACAAGCTTTGTATCCGGGCTGCCACATACAGGGCATTTCACATACATTTCATAGAACCTGTTTAGCAGGAGATTCAGAGTTTTCGGGGAGACCTCGCCCTGTATAACAGCCATCTGGTCCTCTACAACGCCGGGCGCACCTATCTCCTTTAGTATATAACGCAAAATGATTTCAGGCTTTCTATTCAGCGTGTCAGCCACCTTCTTAAAGTTGGTTATAAACGTGCGCTTCCCCGAGATGACGACTTCAAATCTTGGCAGCGTAAAACGCTCCGTCGCAGCTGCATCAAGCCTCTTTTCCGGGAGATTCTTGTACGCCCTCTCCAGAAGCTCCATGTAGTCTATCTCGCCCACTATATCACCCTACTCTCATCAACAATGCCTCCCTATTAAAGCCACGCCTACTAATCTCCCCCCAGTACCTCGACTATACCCTTTTCTTCCAGTTCCCTAGCAAACTTTTTCGGAATATAGGCTATGTCCCCCTTGGCGAACGGGCCGATGGCCAAGCCTTTGTCGAGTATCTTGGGGTGGGGCTGCAGAAAGACAACCAAAGTTCCTTCATAGTCACGCCTACCCTTCCTCGGCTTGGAGGCCGGAACAACCGTCTCCCCAGCCGGCTCGTGGGGCACAGGCTCGGGCCCCTCGCCCTCCTCTTCTGCCTCCTCGCCGCTAATTATAGATATAATGTTCCTGACTTGGTCGAGCACGCGCATTTCCTCTTCAGGCAGCTCCACTCTAGGCAGCTCCCCGTGACGCCGGAGATAAGATATCTCTTTTTCGAGACGATAGAGATACAGGTACCGAAGCGTGTTCCTAATGAACTCTGCCTCCCCCCTCAGCTCCGCCTTCTCCTCGAGTTCTCTCATCTTCTCTATAACGCGTTTATAGTAGTCTCTGCTAAGCCCATCTATTTCGTCGGATAACAGTTCTTTGAGCAGAGCAGCTGTAAGCTCTGATACCGACACTAGTCTTCCTCCCTCAACAGCTAGCCTGTATACCTAACCACAGGTGTTACTGATTGGTATTTCGGTACTCCCCATCCTAGTGCCTAGCCTGCTCCCCCTCCCTCATCTCTGCACTAATTCTGTCGACAACGTCTCTCCTTAAACCCATTCTCTTTAACTCCTCTAGACTCTCGATCTTATCCTCAAGAGCCTTCATGGTTTCGACGTACTCATAGGGGAAGACTACCCATCCCTCGACAACCCTTACATAGTAGTCAGGCTCGAACATACTCCACGGCTTAAGGTAGGGAGCAGCTGTCTTAGCCTCATCTGCGCCGTTCTCTAAAATATGGGAGACGGCGACCTTCATAGTCTCACCGGTATCAACAATGTCATCAACCAAGAGAACCCTCTTCCCACGCACACTTTCGCCCAAAGGCTGGGTTATCCTGGGCTTCTCGCCCGTCTCGCCTATGTCCTTGTAAAACCTTATCGTTAAACCGGCCACTTCGCTGACGGATAGAAAATCCGAGAGAAGCCGGCCAACAACCCATCCTCCCCTAGCGATCGCGACTAGGAGCTGGGGCCTATACCCGCTTTCACGTATCTTGCCCGCTAAGGCGTACACGTCCCAGTATAACTGATCCCAGTCTATTACGACGAGCCTAACCATATCGTAAATCTCCTACCTGGATATGTAAATTTTTAGGCCTGAGACACCACCAAAAACAATATGCCCCCGGGCGAAGTACTCGTTGGAACGTGTGGCTTCTCGGCTAAAGGAGGCAGGAAAAAGTACTTTCAGGAATTTCCCGTAGTAGAAGTACAGGATACTTTCTACAGAATTGTTAGAGAGAAAACCCTGAAGAAGTGGAGAGAAGAAGCCCCGCCCCACTTCGAATACACTGTAAAAGCCTTTCAGGGTATAACGCACCCCGCCTCCTCGCCAACGTGGCGGCGCTCCAACATAAAGTTGACCTCCACTAACAGGAGCAACTACGGCTTTTTCAAGCCTACTAGCGAGGTAATGGATTCATGGAACTATACTGTAAGGGCGGCTGAACTCCTAGGATCAAGGTTCATAGTGATACAAACACCTGCCAGCTTTAAGCCTACAGAGGAGAACATCGAGAACATGAAGAGGTTTTTCCGAAGAATAGACAGGGGAGGATTTGTAATAGGATGGGAGCCGCGGGGGGAATGGTATAATCAACCTTCCCTTATCGCGGACATAGCCCGCGAGTTGCGCCTAGTGCATATAGTCGACCCCCTAAAGAGGCGTGAACTTGTAGAGACTAATGTACGCTACTATAGGCTCCACGGCCTTGGTAGGAGTGATGTAAACTACCGGTACCGGTACAGCGACGCCGACCTGGAAAAACTGGCAGGGTATGTTTTGGGTCTAGACGCGGAACGAGTATATGTCATGTTCAACAACGTCTACATGTATAGCGACGCGAAGAGGTTCATAGAGGCGCTAAGTAAAAAGGCTGTGTAGCTCGTCTCTAAGGTTTATTCTCGCGCCTAGATACTTCTTTAACTCGGATATAGTGCCCACGGGAGTTGGGTCAACTCCTCTTCTAAGAGCCACTGCGACAGATAGCACGTCAACAGTATAGAACAACGTGATCAACTCCGGGACAAGCTTCCCGATGCTTGATCTTATAACAGCTGGCCTAGCCCCCTTCTCCTCGAAAAGTCCCTCCAAGAAATCCATCCTATGCTTCATGGGCTCACTCTCCACCTTCCCCCTAATAATAACCGGCTTAAAGTCCAGCGCAGCACTACAGCCCCACCCCATAATCTCGTTATGGTTCGCCTCCGGCAACTCGCTGCAAAACGCGTGTATCTTAGCGTTTTCATTGAACTGCGTCTTAGCCCTGTATCCCGGCGACAAGTACGGCGCATAGCTATATACCACCGGCGTAGCCCCGCATACAATACTGGAAACAGCATCCGCCATGCCGCCCTCGCCGGATGGAAGCCTGACAGCCGTTCCACCCCTAGAGAAAGCCTCCATAATGGAATCTCTATTCCTCTCAAGGAGGCTTGACGCCTCCTCAATCTCTGCCTTGACGTCTATGCTGTCAAGTCCAACATGCCTAAGGGTCGCAAGCAACGCCACGGCCATGTAGGGGAAAGATTCCCTCGGCTGGAGTCCGCCTGGAAGCTTTAGAAGCGGGAAGTTCTTCTTAGCGGCTATCTCCTCCACCATGCCATCCGAGGAGATACATATAGGTGTAATTCCCCTGCCAACAGCATCAGCTAGGCTCCTGAGAGTCTCCTCAGTATTGCCGGAGTAGCTGACAACAATCACGAGGTACCTGCTGTCTACGAAGCCTGGTAGGCCCATCCCCCTCTCCACAAATATCGGCACGTCCAGGGAATTGGAAAGAACGTCGCGTAGAAATAGCCCGCCTATAGCCGAGCCCCCCATACCGACTACGACTACACCGTTGTATTCTCTCACCAGGGGTTCAAAGAGGCTGCATGCGCAGTTTTCGATATACCTGCTAACCGCCTCCCGGAGATCTTCCGGGTAATTGTGTATCCTTACAAGCATTTTTCCAGTATCGATTTTTTCCCTACTTTCTAACCCTAAAAGACCATAAGGATCCCTGCCCCGCATATGAAGGAAAAGAGCGCGGTAAAATATTAAGCTAACACGACCACAGCCTCGCCTCATCCTCCAGTACGTTTAACGGGACTCTAGACTCCTCCCAGCGGTCTAGGCGCTTCACCGTGACAAAGCCCTCTTTTACCTCGCGCGAACCGACTATGACGGCGTAGCACGCCTTTAGCGAAGACGCCTTCTCTAAGGCCTTCCTCAGCCCTCTCCCATAGTCTACGACCACCCTTAGACCAGCCCTCCTAAGCGTCTCAGCGACCCTAATACTGCTCAAAAACACCTCGCCCTCCTTGCTGACAGGCACCACGACGACGTCTACAGGCCTGTACTCGGGCAGAATACCCCTATCCTCGAGCACCGAGATAAGCCTCTCAACGCCTATAGCCATCCCCGTGGCGGGTGTAGGCTGCCCGCCAACGAGGGTAATAAGGTTGTCGTAACGTCCTCCGCCGGCGATGCTGCCGGGTGCCCCGGGGGCCTTAACCTCGAATACAAGCCCCGTGTAATATCCTAGCCCCCTAACGATGCTAAAGTCGACGCTACACTTTACGCCATAGGACTCCTCGAGGATTTCGAGGGTATCCCTCAGGTGCTTAAGCCCCCTCCTCCCCTCCTCGGAACGGACTTCGACGTCAAGACCGCCCTCACCCAGTACAGCTAGAAGCTTCTCAGCCTCTCTTCGGCCCACACCGAGCCTAGATAGACCCTCAACGACGAAGTCGCGGCCCTTCTTTTCCAGCTTATCTAGTACGCGGAACGCCTCCTCTATCTTCCCCTTCTCAACGCCCGCTCTAATCAGTAAATCCTCCACGATCCTCCTGTCACTAACCCTTATCTCGATGTCCCTCAACCCCACCTCTTCAAGCGCCCTAGCGGTAAGCGCGATGACCTCGGAGTCACCTTCCGCCCCCTCCACTCCTATAAGCTCTACACCGGCCTGCCAAAACTCCCTGTAACGCCCCTTCTGGGGCTCCTCATACCTCCACACGGGCAGTATGTAGTAGAACCTTACAGGCTTGGGGAGATCAAGCCTCCCCGACACTATCCTCGCAACGGGGGTCGTGACTTCGAAGCGTAGGCCCAAGTCCCTGCCCGCCTTATCCTTGAACCAGTATATCTGCTCTTTCACCTCCTCACCGGCTTTTGCCACGAGAAGCTCCAAGCTCTCAAACGCAGGCGTAATCACTTCCCCGTAGCCGTAGCGTTCAAACACTCTGCGAAGCCTACCCTCAACCCACCTCTTCCTATAGGCCTCCCAGGGTAGCCAGTCCCGGGTTCCACGAGGCCTCCTATACACCACGCCGACCCACCGACCCACAGGCACAGTAGCTTTATTCAGGCAAGAATCTTTCCCAGATATATTCCATGCTTCAGCCCGACAATCCTTACAGGAACCCTCATGCCGAGCGGCGGCTCCCCCTCAACGCCTAGGATTGTGACCACGCGGTTCCGGGCCACGCCTATCCACTCTCCTTTAAGCCAGCCCCAGTACACTACCCTCACGCCAACCCTCTCTCCCCGCCTAAAGACGCTGGGAACAGGGGGCGCTTTCCGTATACCGAAGTCCTCGGGCCTCAACCTAAGCCTCACACCATACTCTTCCTCCCACACCTCAAGCTTCCTCCAAAACTCGCTCCACCTCATAGGCTTCACTCCCCGGGGCTTTCTCCCGTATTTATGGGCTTCATATTTCTGGATGCCCAGAGGAGGCCATCTCTTTCCAGCACCTATATCCAGCGCCCACTCAATTATCCTCGGAATCTCCTCATCGTTGACCCCTGGAACCCACACAGGAGCTATCAGGAGATCCATGTTCAGGCTCGAAGCAATGTATTCAGCGACGTCTACCACACGGTTCACATCAAACCAGGGCGTGCCAGCCAGCCTCTTCGCCAGGCCGGGCTCCAAGGCGTCAATGGAGAGATTGAGCCTGTCGAGACCAGCCTCGTCGAGCCTCTCCGCAAGCTCCCTGGTAAGCAGAGGCCCGTGAGTCTCGAGTGCAACCGTTTCAACCCATCTTCTCGACTTAAGCCCGCCCACCAAGCTGACTATTCCGGGATGAGTCAGTGGGTCACCGACAGCGTCGAGGTACGCGTGTATCTTATCTATACCCTTCATCGAAACAGCGGCCTCCACCCAGCGTAGAAGATAGCCTACGTCAACCATGTACTCTGTAAGCCTCGTAGTACTCCCGGGCCCAGCGTCGACGCTGCAGAAGATGCATGAAAGAGCGCAGAGCGTGGTGGCCCTTATCTGTAAAAGATTTGTCCCCCTATCGATGACGCCGAAGGCTATATGTCCAAGTAGCGGGATCCCGCTCTTTTCATCTATCTTCAAGAAAAACCTCCTAGTCGAAAAAGATCCCTTCACCCTCCTCCTCATTTCTCCCCAGCAACTCTCTTATAAACTCCTTTATTCTCTCCAGAACCCCCTCCTCTTCATACTCGTCGCCGTAGTAGTAGGGCCCGCTGTACGCGACATCCTCGGGCACCAGGAGCCCCTCAACCTCCTTCACGTACTTGTATCTCCTAAGCAGCAGAAGAGACACAATACCCGCCACGGAGAGCCCCACCACCATGGCAACAGTGGTTGAAAGCCCCAGAGCACCCAGGGGGGTGTCTAGGAACACGTCTAGGAAGACATTGTTTACGCTCTTTCCCGTGTCGACGACAACCCTACTCTCCTCGTTCTTGTACCTCACCAGGGCCTCCGCCGTACTCCCGGGTGGAACCGGCACTAGCTTAAAGACAGCGACACCGTTAGCATCGGTGTACGAGTGGAAAACAAGCCTCTTCCCATCATTGCTTATTAGAAGAGTAACGTTAGCGCCCCCAATAGGCTTCCCAAACCACCCCTTGACAACAACCCTGAGATCGGTGACGTAGGCTTTTAACGTTAAAGTGCCGTTAACGCTGCTAGGCCTAAAACTCCCGTGAAAAACCTCGACACCCCTACACGCAACACCCACATTCACGTCGGTATCCGGGAGGTGACGAACCATGAGCCCGCCTGCCTCTAGGACGTGGTTCCTCGACTCGCCGCCGTAGCTCAGGGTTATGTTGCACCCAGTAAGCGGCTCCCCCGTCATTGTCTCAACATCTATCTTCACGTCGTAGAGGGGCACCTTCACCTCTATCACGGGCTTTGCAGAAACAACCCAGTTCCAAGTATACGACATATAGGAGACGTCGGCCTCATAACTCGCGTCGACAAGTAGGAGGCCGAGGTTTAGGGTCCACCTCGACGCCTCCTTACCTAGTGTTTCCTCCTTAACCACGTATCCCGTTCTAGGCAGTACAACCTTCACTCTGAGCCCGGGCGGCAGGCTGGCGGACCCCTTAGGCGTCAGCATTAGAACAGACTTTCTAACAGGAAACTTCACCTCAACCTGAGGCTTCTCCACCTTGAGGCTCTTCTTCAGTATAACCCCCTGGAGGCTTGAGGTGAAGACATAGGTTCCGAACATGGCCTCTTTTATACTAACCTGGCCGTTCTCATTCGTACCCAGCCTGAGTTTTTCACCCCATGGAGTCTCAACAACGACCGGGAACAGAACCAGAGGGTTATCGTCTGCGTCGAGAAACGTTATGGTGAGACTCTTCGTCACGGGCACGGTGTAGGTAAACTGCCTGTCGCCTCCCGCTTTAACGTTAAAAACCGCGTTTACTACGGTTAACCCCCTGTACGCAACGACTACACGGTAACTGCCGTAGGGCATGTTTATGAAACTTACAGCGTCCTTCTCGCGGAAGTCCACGGTAACCGCTTTTTTACCGTTCACGACAGCGTAGATACTAGCGTTACCTGGAAGCCCCAGAACGCTGCTTCCATCGCTCTTCCGGAACTTCACAACCACTTCCGCGGCAACCGGCAGGCTTATCCTCAGAAAACTCGACCCACAGCTTACGGGGAACTGGCCGCTCTTCGAGACGACCAGGTTGCACATCCACGAATACTTGGCCGAGTAGCTCCACGTTCCAAAAGGCAGTATGTGGGTTACCCCCGGCTCAAAGCCTACATCGCCGCTGGGCAGAGTTATAGTGGCGGATACCCTGTACATGATGGGTGATCCCTCATCGTTGAGGACGGTGACCCCCACTCTCTTTGTAGCGGTTTTTATGGGAATCTCAACTAAGGAGTTAGTGCTATTCACGAGGATATTGTTTTCATAAACGTTTACCCCCCGCCACTTCACGTAGACCTGGTAAACGCCATATTCGAGGCCGTCTATAGTACAGGTCGAGCAGTCACCGCTAAATACAGCTGTACCGTTTTTCTTCACCACAACGTGGGGGAGGAGCGAGCCCTCTTTTAGCGCCTCACCGTCGCAGGTTTCTATACGCAGCGTTACATTAAAGGTGGTCGTCGTGGTGTTGGAAGAATTCGACTGCATGAGAGGGGGCGCCTGCAGTACGCTAGTCGAAGCGTACACGCTCCAAGCAGAGAGGAAGAGGAGAAACGACGCCGCGAGGCATAGCAACACTAGGCCGTTCTTCATGGCTACCACTATCCCCCATGTGGCCTCTACAAGGCTCTGAATTCTCTCGTGCCAGCGGTATAAAAGCGGTGCCGTGGCAACCGCTCAACTATTTACTACGCCGGCCGGCATATAATGGCTGATGAAAAAACTGTTGATAATGTCAGGTAAAAAGTGCGGGGCGCTTGCACGGGAAACAGCAGAAGTTATGGGTACCCCTTTTTACCAGATTCATTCACGCGACTTCCCCGACGGAGAGATATACGTCAGGATCCCCGCGGACGTAGCTGGCGTAGACGTCGCCCTATTCTCATGCATGGGCGGCAACCCCAACAGGGGGCTACTCGAAGCACTACTAGCGGCCTACGCCCTCAAGGAAAACGGCGCGAGAAACGTGATCCTAGCCGCACCGTATCTACCCTATGCAAGGCAGGATGCCTCATTCAAACCCGGCGAGCCTGTAAGTATCAGGCTTGTCGCGAAGCTTCTGGAGGACGCTGTCTCCGGCATAGTTACGGTGGACATGCACCTGCACAGGTTCCACGACATAAAGGACGTCTTCGGGGGCATTGCGGCGGTAAACGTGTCGGCGATGCCCCTACTAGCTAGATACGTGTCCTCCAGGTACGGCCGCATGCCAGTAGTGGCGCCCGACGACGAAGCTGAACAGTGGGCCCGCAGAGCGGCTGAGACTATAGGCTCAGAGTACTACGTCTTAGAAAAGGAGAGGAGGGGGGACGAGGACGTCGAAATAAGGGGGCGGGGTGTAAACGCTAATCGCGCGCTGATAGTCGACGACATAATAAGTACGGGCGGCACCATTGAGGGGGCGGCACGCCTGCTAAGAGAGAGGGGCGTAGAGGAGGTGTATGTAGCGTGCACGCACGCACTCCTGGTAGGCGATGCAGAGGCGAAAATATTCAATAGCGGCGTCCGCGACCTTATATCAACAAACACTGTACCGAACCCCTATGCACGAGTCTCGGTCGCCGAGGCCGTGGCTAGGGGGCTCTCCGAGATTAGGCGAGAAAAATGATCCCGGAAGAATACGTGAAATTGGTTGAGGACATAAAATATGGCAGGATATATAGTTCTACAGAGACGGTTATACACGGCCTAGAGGCCCTTAGAAACCTGGTCTTAAGGGGCGGAAATAGAGAAGCAATACTGTCGTTCGCCGAGCTGGCCGAGAAGCTCGTAGAGGTGAGGCCGACCTCCGCGCTCCTCAAAAACTCTATACGCGAGATGGCTCTGAGCCTTCTAGAGGCCTATAGGAGTGGTGGAATCGAGGCTGCACGCGAGGCCGTGTCCGAGGCCTATGAAAAGCTCAGAGAGAGAATGGAGAGGAGCCTCGAAACAGCGGCCGCCATTGCGGCTAAAAGGATCGAAGACGGCAACGTGGTGCTAACAAACTCCTACAGCGTCTTTATAAAGAAGACCTTCGAAAAAGCCCTCTCCGATGGAAAGGACTTCAACGTGTACGTGACCGAGTCAAGGCCCGGGAGCGAGGGGCTCAACTTCGCCGAGACGATCTCTAGGATGGGGCTTCCAGTCACCCTCATAGTTGATTCCGCTACGAGGTATTTTATGAAGAAGATAGACAAGGTGTTCCTAGCCTCAGAGGCTGTAGCGGCCAATGGCGCAGTTATAAACAAGGTGGGCACAAGCCTCATAGCTTTAGCGGCAAACGAGGCAAGGGTCAGGGTTTTCATAGTCACAAGTACTTTGAAATTCAGCCCTGAAACTATTCTCGGGGAATATGTGGAGCTCGCAGAAGCCGACCCCAACCTCATACTTCCCCCCGAGAAACGCGAGGCATGGGGAAGCAGGGTGAAGGCTAAGGCGCCGCTCTTCGACGTGACGCCTCCAGAGTACATCGACGCAATAATAACCGAGAGAGGACTCATAGCCCCCCAGGTCGTCGTAATGTTGATTAGAGAGATATACGGGTGGCCGCCCAGAGTTGCGAAAATAGAGGAGGAGCTTAGGGAACTTAAAAAGGTGGCTAGAGGTTGAGTACGCCTAAGCTGCCCGAAGAAACCTATGCTATAGCAGAAGACATAAAAACCATGAGGATAAGGGGCGCCGGGCGTATAGCGAGAGCCGCCGCGCGCGCCCTAGAGATAGCCGCGGAGAAGTACAGCGGCCCCGACGACATCGCCACCTTTAAAAAATACATGGAACAGGCGGCAAAACTCTTAAAGTCGACACGCCCCACCGCGGTCTCTCTACCTAACGCCGTCAACTACGTAATGAGAGTGCTCAGGGAATCAGAGTATAGGAGCGTCAAGGAGGCCGTAGAGGCCGTAATCGAGAGAGCCGAAAAATTCATCCAGTACTCCAAGTCCGCCACCAAGAAGATCGGAGAAATCGGGAGCCGACTCCTCGAGGACGGAGACCGCGTACTGACACACTGCAACAGTAGTGCTGCTCTCTCAGTAATAATAGAGGCGTGGCGCCGCGGGAAAGACCTCGAAGTATATGCCACAGAGACGAGGCCAAAGTTCCAGGGCCACATAACAGTCACAAAACTTGCGGAGGCGGGGCTTACAGTGACCCTCATACCAGATTCTGCTGTACGCCTGTTGATGAAAAGGCTCGACAAGGTCGTCGTGGGGGCCGACACCGTGACAGCCAATGGCGCAGTTATAAACAAGGTGGGCACAAGCCAGATCGCCCTAGCGGCTAAGGAGCACAACGTGAACTTCTTCGTTGCAGCGGAGAGCATAAAGTTTAGTCCCCACACGGTGATAGGCGAGCTGGTTACAATAGAGGAACGATCCCCATTGGAGGTTGTCCCGCAGGAGTTTCTTGAAAGAAACCCGGGGATACGTATTAGAAACCCCGCCTTCGACGTGACGCCTCCGGAGTACATCGACGCCATAATAACCGAGCTCGGCGTTATACCGCCTCAGGCCGCCATAATGATACTCGTAGAGGAGTACCGGCGCGAAATAAGGGACGAGCTGCTTAGGGCGACAGAGGATCTCGAGGAATAAAAATAGTGGATTTGAAGCTACTCGTTGTTTTTCAAAAGATCCGGGTAGAAGTACTTTTTACCGGCCTTCTCCTTGACACGGTCCCACTCGTATAGTATACTGACCGCCTCATTGGCGACCCTGATAGCGTTTTCTATGCCGGCGCCCACGGTGAACTCGTCTGTAATCCTATTAGCCAGAACCGCGCAGACACACCCGGCTCTTGCACCATAAATGTTTGAGAGAGTCAGTATAGCCGCGCTCTCCATCTCAAAGTTTAAAACCCTTGCAGCCCTGAGGTCGGGTATAAGCGTGTCCATCCAACTCTGCTTATATCCCCCGTATCCAGGCCTGGCCTGGCCCGTATAGAAACTATCCGTGGTCGCTGTGACGCCGAGGTGGTACCTTATCCCCAGGCGCTCCGCCGCCTGCACCAGGGCCATCACCACTTCGTAGCTTGCGACAGCAGGATACTCTACCCTGACATACTGTTTAGATGTACCCTCCATGCGCACGGAGGCTGTCGTGATAATCACGTCACCAACCTTTATATCGGGCTGAATAGCGCCCGTGGTGCCGACCCTAATGAAGGTATGGGCCCCCACCCTGAGCAGCTCCTCCACCGCTATCGCGGCCGCCGGGCTCCCTATACCGGTGGAGGTGACGGAGATGGGCGCCCCCTTATATTTACCCGTATAAGTCACGTACTCCCTGTGCTTCGCGACGAACTTCCATTCATCCCACATCTTTGCTATTTTCTCTGATCTATCAGGATCCCCCGGCAACAGCACGTAGGGGGCCACGTCCCCCGGCTTACATTGAATATGATACTGTATACCGCTCTCAGTCTCAGGCCTCGCCGCGGAGAGAAGCCTCTTCTTATCGCTCATTTCTGCCCCCACCTCACCTCATTGACCGCCTCCATAAACCTCTTAACCCGCTCAGGGTCTACGGGGTTCTGCGTAATTCCGTTAATCTTAAAGTAGGTGCCAACAATGGCCCCGTCCGCGTACTTCAGGAACTCCTTAATATTGTCGGGGTTGCTCCCACTCCCTATCAGCACGGGCCTCTCCGGCACGGTCTCCTTCACAGCTTTCACGTCTTCCACCGTGGGGGGCTTACCCGTCATCGTGCCCGTAACTATGAGCGCGTCCGCCATGTAGAAGTCCGTCCACTCGGCATGCGTCCTAATGTCTATGCCCGGAAACATCACCGCATGCTTCTTCGTCACGTCCGCGAAAAGCTTCACGTCCTCGGCGTAGAGCATCTTCCTTATCCTCAAGAGATCCGCGGGATGCCCCCTATCCAGATCACCCGTATCCCACACCTGCATGCCTGCATGAATGCACACACGGATGAACTTGGCGCCAGCAGCCTTGGCGATAGAGATCTCCCCGAGATATCCATCATGAACTATGTTCACGCCCACGGGCACGTCGAACTCCTTTACAACCTCTCTAGTGACCACTGCGAGAGCAGCTATCTCCCAGGGCGGCACCCTCTCGGCCGCGTAGTAGGGTAGATCCCACATGTTCTCCACTATGAGGCCGTCAACGCCGTTTTCGACGAGAAGCCTAGCGTCGCGGAGCGCGAAGTCTATTATCTCCTCCATGTCCTCTCCCTCATACGCCGGCGCCCCCGGTAGAGGAGGCACATGCACCATGCCGATTATGGGCTTCTGGACGCCGAAGAGGTCTGCTAGGCTGCGAAGCCTCTTAGAGTAGAAGCGTCTAGCCCACCTCACCTCAAAGTTTTCAGGGTCCATCATATCACACACCATTAACTCAGGTAAAAACGTTCAAGCACCGCTACACGTTAACCTCCACACCACGCATCCTCAGGAACTCCACGACTTCGCTCAGGGTAGGCGAGCTCCACCCCCCTCTACGGGAAACCTTTATCGCCGCGGCGGCGTTGGCGAAGAGGAGGCGGCTGCGGGGGTCAAGCCCCCTCAGAGAAGCCCAGATGTATGCGGCGTCAAACACGTCGCCGGCCCCAGTAGTATCCACGACGTCTACGCTGAAGGCTCCAGCGCTATGCGCGCCGCCACGAGTATATAGAACAGACCCCTTCCCGCCGAGCTTAACGACAACTTCATCCGCATACCCCGGCACGTATGGGCCTTCGCCGCCGAAGAACGCCGAGGCCTCCGCCTCGTTCATCATCAACGCCCTTATACGGCACCCCAGCTTGGGGAGGAGATCTCTCAGAATAGCCGCTGAATAGCCGCTGGCATCAACGTAGAGCGCTGCGTCCCCGCACATCTGCCTGACAACCCTTGAGGCGGCCTCTCTAACGGGGCCTACAAAGGAGTAGCCGCTCACGAATATGGCATCAAAGCCTACCTCGCCGAGCCGAGCCCCCTCCGGCGGCGGTAGCCCGAGGTTAGCCCCCCTGTGCCCTATAATGGTCCTGTCTCTCGGCGTAGAGATGATGCACATGACGCCCGACGGCCTCCCCTTTACTTCAAAGAGAAAATCTCCGTGGACACCCTCCGACCGCAACCTTGCCCTAAGCCATTTTCCAACAAAATCCGGCCCGACCGCACCGTAAAACCACGAAGCTCCGCCTAGGCGCGAAAACGCCACAGCTACGTTCGCCGCAGCCCCTCCCGGGCTGAACTCCATTTTATCGGTGATAGCCTCTCCCCCCTCCCCGGGGATCTCTTCAACATAGAATATTATGTCTAGATTCAAGTCCCCCACTGAGAGAAGCCTCACGGAAGCTCACCCTTGATTTTCTCAACACTCTCCTCGGGGTTAGAGGTGTCGAATTCCAGAAACCTAACCTTGAAGCCTCTTTCTTCGAGAAGCTGAGCCAATATTCTCATGAAAACGCCTCTACCACTAACCCTGCGCCCCTCCCCGGCCTCGGCCGGATTACCCCTCCACTCGGCCGAAAACGTTTCCCACACGCCACAGGAAGGGCTCCCCTTGACTCCTATCACGGCAACAACCTCTACCCCACCCTCGCGCAGCGCCTCTAGATACTCCACGACGGGTTCCAGGATCCTCCTCGAATGGGCCCTGAAACCCGGGTTATCATACTGCTCGACGCTCTGCCACCACCTCCTTAGACCGGCATAGCTCGTCTCAGGACACGGCAGCTGAACAATACCGTACCCCCTTTCCACGAGCAAAGATATAAGCCCCGGGAAGGCACCCGGAGCCTTGGCTAGACCCCATACGACGCTGTTCTGGTTTAGGAGGCAGTGCGCCAGCAGCACTACGCGGCCGCTCCTTCCGTCCTCCATTAAGAAAAACTATACCCTCCGAGGTGATAAACCTGCCCGCGCAGCGCAAAAAATACTAGTAGTAAAAACGCCATATGGCGTGAGGGCCCGTGGCGCAGATTGGCCGGCGCGGCGGCCTCCGGCCGCGGCCTTCCCACCCCCTACTTCTCCCAGCTCTCCTCACGTGTGGGCTCCTTCATCCTCGCCAAGGCGCCCTCTGCTAGCAGACGCAGGATTTCCCCCACGCTTTTCCCGCACTCCCCCCTCCAGAGCACTATGTGATGCCTCAGAAGAATCGAGAAGGCTATCTCACCTATATTGCAGGTTATAACGTCCGTCACGCCGAGCTTGTGGAGCCATTCGGCGACACGCGCCCCCCTCAGCACCTTATCCTCCGCCTCCCCGCTACCCGTAGACGGCGCAGCCACAAACCTTGTCTCAACGATCTTTCCCCCGGCAACCTCGGCTAATAGGAAAAAGCGCGCCTTCCCGAAATGCCTCGAAAGCTTGGCAGCGGCCCCCTCCCCGTCAACGGGCACGGCAACAGTCATGCGTGCACGCCTCACGGGCTCCACCGTGACAGCGACTCCCTTTACGCCATCTACACTACTCCTAACGGCCCTTGCTATGCGCTGCGCGACGATACTAGACTCCTCAATAGTGGTGAGCGGGTGAAGTCTGACAACGGCCTCCACGAAAACCGCGGGGCCAGCCCAGCGTGCTTTAAACGACACAAGCTTTCCCTCGCTGCCCAACGCCTCCGCCGCGGCTTCACGCATACGCTTCAACGCGTCCCCGTCCTTGGGAAGATCTAGCAGCGCCTTCAGCGAGTCGAAACCCGCCTCATATGCGGCGAAGAGGAGGCCTAGGAGCGCCACCAGGAGGGTTAACGTGTAGAGACCCACTATCCCTGTATACAGGTATGCTAGAAGCCCTACGAGCACAGCGCCGCCCTCCACAACGTCTACTTTAACGTGACTAGCGTCGGCTATGAGCGTGGGCGACCTCAGCCTTACCCCGGCCCTCCTCTTATACAGCGACGCCGCCAGGAGTAGAGGCAGACTCGCCGCCTGGACACCCACTACAAGGGGAGAGACCGCCCCGGGAACCGTGAACACCTCGCCCACGTCTAGGTAGACCGTGAAGACTATAATAGCGGCTATCAGCAGGGCTACGACGTCCTCAAGCCTGTATAGCCCGTAAGGATACCGTTCGCTAAGGCTGGATCTAACAACCACGACGGGGACGATTATGAACAGGGACAACAACGTGTCGAGTAGTACGTGAAGCCCCTCCACCCACAGCACGTTGTTGCTGGCAACTAAGGCGCCGAAAATCCTCACAGCGGTAGCGGCGGCGAGGAAAAGAAACGAGTACAATAGTAGTAGCCACGCCTCCCTATCCCCAAAGTCTTCCCTGAAAAAGTCCTCGGTCATTACGCCCTCTATGAGACTAGCCACATAGGCTAGATAATAATCGCGCTAGACACCCTTTTTATCTATACCCCGTAGTGATGATTTTCGGGTAAACATGGAGAAGAGGGTCGTTGAAAACCCTTCGCTACTCCTCAAGGAGAAAGCCTTACAGTTCGCGGCCTCCACCTTGAGCGAAGCGGGTATAGAGAGCCTAGAGGAGCTCATTGTTAAGAGCGGCGGCAAGCACGCCGACGTCTCGGTACTCGTGTTTAACCTCTTCAAAAAGGGCGCCGCTAGACCCGACGAGATAGCGCAAATATTCAGGGGCAAACAGCCCCCCTCGCCCTTCAGGGAGGTGTCCGCGGCGGGAGGATACATAAACTTCACGGTAGACCCCGCGGCCTACGGGGAAGTAGTTCTTGAAAGCATTTTGACGCTAGGAGAGAGGTATGGTTTCAGCGAGGCGGAGAAGCGCGAGAGGATAATAGTGGAGCATACAAGCGCGAACCCCATACACCCCCTCCACGTGGGGCATCTGAGGAACTCTATACTCGGCGACGCGCTGGCACGTCTCCTCGCTGCGCGCGGCCACAAGGTAAAGAGACACTTCTACGTGGACGATACCGGGCTGCAGGTAGCATATGCAGCCTACGGCTACAGGGTGGTTAAGCACCTCCTACGCGGTAAGCCCGACCACTTTATAGGGGACGTCTACGCGATAACAAACCTTCTCCTCGAGCTCGAAAAATTAAAGAAGGAGGCTAGGAGGGCCGAGGGCGAGGAACTTGCGAGAATAAACGACAAGCTGGCGAGCATAGCAGCTAAACTCCAGGAATACGCCGAGAAGAGGGGAGAGGTGTTCCAAGAGCTCGTCCGCGAGATAAAGGGGAGGGCGGAGGAGGTAGAGGAGGAGATAAGGAGGATAAACAGAGCCTATGAGCGGGGCGAAAAATGGGCTGTACCCCTGGTTAGGGAGATGGTGGAGAAGGGACTGGAGGGGTTTAGGGAAACCCTCGGCCCCCTTGGCATAGAATTCGACAGCTGGGACTGGGAGAGCGAACTGACAGTATGGAACGGCGCTGCACACGACGTCGTAGAGAAGCTCTCACGGCTAGGCCTAGTAGAGAGGAGAGACGGGGCGCTGGTCTTCCGCGCAGACCTGCTAGCAGAGGACGAGGAGGCGAGGCGCGCCGCCGGCATACCGCCCGGCTTCCAGGTGGCCCCGATGACGCTTGTAAGGTCGGACGGCACGACCCTATATACTACCAGGGATATAGCGTACTCTATATGGAAGCTCTCCAGGGCCGACAGGGTAGTAAACGTGATAGCGATACAGCAATCCCTGGCCCAGGCGCAGCTGAGACTAGCGCTCTACGCCCTAGGCTTCAGAGACATCGGGCAGCGTTTGATACACTACGCGTACGAGCTTGTCAAGCTTCCAGGCAGGAAGATGTCAGGCCGCCGCGGAGAGTACGTGGCGGCGGACGACATTATAGCTGAAACTGTTGCCAGGGCGAGAGCAGAGATAGAGAAGAGGAAGATCGGCGACCCGGAGGATGCTTGGAAGATCGGCGTCGGCGCTCTAAAGTTCTTCTTCCTAAACGTATCGCCGCAGAAACCCATAACATTCAAGTGGAGCCGCGTACTGGACTTCGAGCAAAACAGCGGCCCCTTCGTGCAGTACGCCTATGTGAGGGCCAAGGGCATACTCAGAAAAGCCGGAGAGGCGGGGGCCGCGCCCGAGCTCCGCCGGGAAAAGGCCGGAGAGGAGGAGAAGAGGGTCATCATGCTCCTAGGCGAATACCCGGAGCAGGTTGCAGCTGCAGCGGACCAGCTGAGGCCGGATATCCTCACGGCCTACCTGAACAGGCTTGCAATGGAGTTTAACAAGTACTACGACACTACGCCCGTGCTCAAGGCGCCCACCCCTGAAAAGCGCGCATTGAGACTCGCAGTGGTCGCGGCCGTGGCCACCGTGCTTAAAAACGGGCTAGAGCTGCTGGGCATCACGCCTCCGGAGAGGATGTGAGGTGCGGGGCGTACCCGAAGAGGACGCCATACGGCGTGCACGCGCCGCCCTGAGAGGAGCCGGGGATGAAGAAGCGGCGCGCATACTCAAGAGAGCCGTAATACTTTTTCCAGGCAAATCCAGATCATGGTACCTCAGGGTTGTTGCACGGTGCCTGATAGGCGTTGAAAGGCTGGCACCCTACGCGTGGAGGGTGCCGGGGGTAAAATCGCTTGGGGACAGGTACCCCTACTATACGGTGGTGTTGACGAGAAAGGGCTGGTATTGTGACTGCTACTCTAGGAGCTATGGGTGGCGCCGCAGCGCCGAGACGTGTACACATGTAGCCGCTGTACGCGTACTTATGAGCATGGAGGCGGAACTGCGTTGAAAAAACCGTACCCCCATGACAGGGATATAGGGGAGGCGATCAAGGCAGCCTTCTCCAGGCATCCGTTGATGAAGCCGTACGAGCTGTACGAGTACGTGCTTGAGGAGCTCGACAATGAGGGGTTCTATAGCGGATTAGTCACGGAGAAGAGAGTGTGGAGAATCTACGAAAAGATGGTGAGGCGCGGCGAAATATTCGACTACCTTGACGTCGTAAAGGGTGGGAAAAGCCTCCATGGTAAAAGATAAGAGCCCTCCACATATAGCGTTACGAGGTGGTAGTTATTGCTAACAAACCTTTACAGGGGACAGGCGCACTCCCAAGACCCGACGAGAACCTCCTCAAAAGGCTTCTGAAAATAGAGGAGAAGTGGCAGCGCCGCTGGGCCGAGGACAGGATCTTTGAGGCGGATCCAGACCCCTCGAGGAAAAAGTTCTTCGTAACATTCCCCTACCCCTACATAAACGCCTTTCCACACCTCGGCTCGGCATACACCGTCCTACGCGTCGACATAATCGCCCGGTACATGAGGATGCGGGGTTACAACGTGCTCTTCCCCCAGGGCTGGCACGCCACCGGAGGCCCGATAGTGGCCGCCGCCCTTAGAATAAAAGAGGGAGACGAGAAGCAGATACGAACCCTCCTCATGATGGGCGTGCCCGAGGAAGAGATACCAAAGTTCAAAGACCCAGAATACTGGGTGAAATACTTCAGCAGAGGATTTAGAGAGGACTTCCAGCGCTACGGGCTCTCCATAGACTGGCGACGCGAGTTCCACACCACGCATCTAAACCCGCCCTACAACTCGTTCATACAGTGGCAGTACCTGGTACTTAGGGAAAAAGGCCTCATAACCAAAGGCAGCCACCCGGTAGTATGGTGCCCAAAGGAGAAAAAGGTGGTCGGCGACCACGACCGCCCCGACGAGTACGCCGGCATAAGCCCGGAGCAGGTGGTTATAATAAAGTTTCCCGGCGAGGACGGCCTCATATACCCCTGCACAACCTACAGGCCCGAGACCGTCTACGGAGCAATCAACATCTGGGTAAACCCGGAGGCAGAATACCTTATAGCGGTGGTAGACGGCCAGAAATGGGTTATAGGCCGCTACGCCGCCGAGGAGCTGGCCGACCAGAAACACGATGTAAAAATCGTGGGCACGATAAAGGGGTCGGAGCTTATAGGCAGGTTCGCCACGAACCCAGTTACGGGGTGGCGAATACCCATCCTCCCAGCCAGCTTCGTCGACCCAGAGACGGGCACAGGCGTCGTAATGTCCGTTCCATCCCACGCGCCCTACGATTACGCGGCACTAGAGGACCTCCGCAAGGATCCCTATCTCCTTGACCGCTACGGGCTCGACCCCTCCCTGATAGACGCCTTGAAGCCGGTACCACTCATCGAACTAGAGGGCTACAGCGAACTACCCGCGCGGGACGCCGTTCTCAGACACGGCGTCACGTCACAGGTCGAGGCCGAGAAGCTGGATAAAGCGACGAAGGAGATATACACCAAGGAGTTCCACAAGGGCCGTCTAAGGAGAGAGGTATACGGTGAAAAGTGGGGTGGACGAACGGTTTCAGAGGTCAAGGAGGAGATCACGGACTACCTGGTCTCAGAGGGCTACGCTATAAGGCACTACACGCTGCCCACGCCGGTCTACTGCCGCTGCGGCGCCAGGACGCATGTGAAAATAGTCGAAAACCAGTGGTTCCTCAGGTACAGCGACCCCGAGTGGAAGTCTAAGGCGCACAGGTGCGTCGATAGGATGAGGTTCCTGCCGGAGAGCGTTAGGGAGACCTTCCACTCGATCATCGACTGGTATAAGGACTGGGCATGTACACACCAGCATGAGCTGGGAACCCCCCTCCCCTGGGATCCCGAATGGGTGCTGGAGAGCCTCAGCGACTCGACGATATACATGGCCTACTACACTATAGCAAAATACCTCCAGCACCCGGAGAAGTACGGCATAAGGTGGGAAGACATAAAGCGCAGCCTATTCGACTACGTACTCCTCGGAAAAGGAGACCCAGAGAAGGTGGCCGAAGAGAACAAAATAAGCCGAGGCCTCCTAGAGGAGATGAGGCGCGAATTCCTCTACTGGTACCCGGTGGACCTACGCGTCTCCGGAAAAGACCTTATACAAAACCACCTCACATTCTTCATCTTCCACCACACGGCGATATTCCCCGAGGAGCACTGGCCACGCGGAATAGGGGTGAACGGCTGGATAATGGTGGGTGGAGAAAAGATGAGCAAGCACAAAGGCAACTTTATACTGCTACGCCAGGCGCTCTCCACGTGGGGCGCCGACGCCACCCGCTTCGCCGAGGCATACGCTGGAAACAGCGGCCTAGACGACGGCAACTTCGAGCCCGAACTGGCGGCGAAGGCCGTCCAGCTCCTCAACCAGTGGTTAGACTTCGTAGCAGAGAACTATGGCAAGGGCGACGAGAGGTGGCTCCTCATAGACGACTGGTTCAGGAGCGTGCTCCACAGGACGATTAAACGCGTCACGGATGAGATAGAGGCGCTAAACACCAAGAACGTCATAGTGGAGGGCTACTTCGGGCTCCAAAACTACTACCGATGGTACATAAAACGCCGCGGAGAGCCCAACAGGGAGCTCCTGAAAGAGTTCATCGAAACCCAGACGCTCATCCTGGCGCCGATAACGCCCCACACCGCCGAAGAGGCGTGGCGGCTCATGGGGAAGCCCGGGTATATCGCCTACGCCGAGTGGCCCGAGGCCTCCGAGGAAGCCATAAAGCCCGACCTGGAGAAAGCGGAGGACATAGTGAGGCTAGTGCTCGACGACGCAAAAGAGGTTGTAGCGCTGATGAGAGGCGGCGTCAGGAAAGTAGTGATAGTGACTCCCTCAGAGTGGAAATACGAGTTCATAAGGGAGGCGAAGAAGCGTCTAGAAGCCGGGGAGCCGCTCGTAAAAGCTCTGAGAAAAGCTGTTAGAAGCCTGCCGCCTGAAAAGCGCAAAATAGCCGGCCGCCTAATCAACATTATAACTAAGAACCCGAGACCCCTACAGCTACTCCTAGACCCCAGCCTGGAGCAAAGGGCCCTCAAGGAGGCAGCGGAGTTCTACTCCAAGACCCTCGGCGTGACAGTGGAGATTAGACGCGAGGAAGAAGTCGATAACCCGAGGGCATCCTCCGCACTGCCGGCCAGGCCGGCTATACTCGTGGAGAAATAGGCTACACTATTTTTACCACGCTCCTCCCCCTTAATACTCCAGGTTACCCGAGATGGCGTGGCGGTGGCATCGGAGAAGGAGGGGCAGGCCTCCAAAGCCGAGAAGAATAGAGTCTCCCCCGCCGAGGATAGTGTTCAACCCTTCTCCCCCCGGCGCCCCGGTAGCCGGCGAGCCCGTATACCTCGGCCATGACGAGTATGAGGCGTTAAGGCTCACATACTACCTCGGCCTCACACAGGAGGAGGCCGCTGCCCGGATGGGCATCTCACGGGGAACCCTCTGGAGGATACTGTACAATGCTAGGAGGAAGCTCGTGCAGGCGATAGTAGAGGCGAGGCCGATAGTAATATCCTAGGGCCGCGGGAAAATCCTATAAGGGCGGCTATGTGGAGGGCGTTGATTGCCGACGCAGGGGTGGGGAGAAGGAGGTGACCCGAGCCGCCCCCTCTACAGTCTACCTTATATACCTCGGATGAGAGGAGTCAGCGAGCACGATGAGCGGAGAGCTCTTCCTCGGCTTCCACGTGGATCCCGAGACTATGGAAGAGACGGGGCAACGCTTCACCCTCAAACCCTCTCATCTCACCACCCACGGCGTAATCATAGGAATGACGGGCTCGGGGAAGACAGGCGCAGCCATAGTGATGATAGAAGAACTACTACTAAACGGCATCCCGGTAATAGCAATAGACCCCAAGGGCGACCTAGCAAACCTTGCTCTACGTTTCCCTCAACTCAGACCAGAGGACTTCGAGCCGTGGATCGACAAGTCCGCCGCTCGCGCCGCCGGTCTATCCACAAAAGAATACGCCGAAAAAGTAGCGAACACCTGGAGAAACGGCCTAGAAAGGGCCGGCATTACAGGGAGACTGAAGGAGCTGGTCGAGAAAAGCGAAGTACTAGTGCTCACCCCGGGCAGCAGGGCGGCGACGCCGTTGTCGATACTCGAAGGCCTAAGGCCGCCTAAAAACGCTGGCCGCGACATACTCGAGGAGAGAGCAAAGACGACCGCCGCCGCTCTTCTCAGGCTGGCCGGCCTCGAGGGGGGAGACGAGGAGGTTTTCCTCGCAAACCTTCTACTCTGGGCATGGGAGGAGGGGAGAGAGGCTTCCCTAGACTGGCTAATAGCGTCCATACTCAAGCCGCCCTTCGACAAGATAGGCGTCCTAGACCTCGACATGGTGCTGCCGGAAAAGAAGAGGCGCAGCCTAGCGGTATCCCTAAACAGGGTGATAGCGTCCCCCGGCTTCTCCGACTGGCTGACCGGCCTACCCCTAGACATCGACACGCTCCTATGGACGCCCGACGGCAGGCCCCGGGCAGTCGTAGTATACCTGGCGCACCTCGACGACTCCTACAAGATGTTCGCTACAACGCTCGTCCTCCAGACACTCTACACATGGATGTACACTAAGGGCGGCTCAGACAGGCTACGCGCACTACTCTACTTCGACGAAGTATACGGCTTCATACCGCCACACCCGGCGAACCCGCCCACAAAGAGGCTACTCATGCTCCTAGCAAAGCAGGCGAGAGCCTTCGGCCTAGGCCTAGTGCTAGCGACGCAGAACCCGGTAGACATAGATTACAAGGTTCTCACAAACACGGGCGTATGGATGATAGGCCGCCTCCAGACAGAGAACGACATAGACAGGGTCTCAGACGGCCTACGCATAGCCACGGGCTCGGGAGAAGAAGCCAGAAGGCAGATTCCACGCCTCCCAAAGAGGGTATTCATAGTGAAGGACGTGAAAAAGCGCGGCCTAGAGCTCTTCAAGACGAGATGGGCAATGACATACCTACGAGGCCCCCTGACCCTAAGAGAACTAGAAAGGCTTCCGAAAACCAGCATCCCAACGCCCAGCGTTAAACACGCCGCAGAAAAGCCCCCCATAGACCTACTCAACGCGCCCCCACTGGTAAACCAGGCCTTCGACCAGGCATTCATACCGGGAAATGGAGAATACTACGAGCCCCTTCTCGCGGCGCGCGCACATATATATGTGTCAAAGACTAGGCCCCCGATAGACCTTGAAAGGACAATAATCGCCTACGCCGATCCCCAGAAAACCGAGTTCAAAAGCCCCGAAGAAGCCGGGCTACCGGAGACACTAATAGAGAGCTCAGAAAACACGTGGACAGAAGGCATAGGCTTCAAGAACCTCCCACCAATCTACGCCAAGAAAACATTCTATAACAAACTCAAATCATTATTCGCACGCTACGCCGTAGCAAAGGCTACGATAGAACTCTTCTATTCTCCAATCCACAGAGAATATAGCAAGCCGGGGGAAAAGCGTGAAGAGTTCGAGAAGAGGCTCCGGGAAAAATCCCTGAAAATGGCTAGAGAGGAGGCTGAGAAGATAGCCTCACGGTATAACGCCAAGATAGAGAGGCTAAAAACAAGGCTCCAATCAAAGAGGGCACAAATAGAAAAGACACGCGGCGAAATAGCAAACCTAAAAGCAGAGCTAGGCCTGGCAGGCGTATCAGCCCTAGCCTCACTAACACGCCTCACCTCAGCTCTATCCAAGGTCTCAAGAACACAGAGATTAAGGAGAAGAATAGCTTCGAAGGAGGCTACGCTAAGAAAATACGAATCAGAAGCACAGAGCCTTCTAACACAAATAGAAAAACTCGAAAAAGAAAAAGAAGAAAAAATAAAGAAAATCATGGAAAAATACACATCAAATATCACACTAAAAACTGTGAAAATAAAGCCTGCACGAAAAGACGTAGACATAGACTTCCTCGGAATACTGTGGATACCAAAAAACAGTGATAATCACTAAACACCAATACCTAAACACCCTGTCTATTCTCTAAAAAATAGAATCTAAAATAGAAGAAGATGAAACAATGAAAAGTACGCGACTCCATATATAAACACTATCCTTTCAATTCCTT
>Ga0256833_1000017_pt1 | contig 149672 bp, 137 predicted proteins | sample 356284metaG_FD_190535 | JGI IMG/M metagenome (GOLD analysis project Ga0256833, IMG submission 190535) | Hydrothermal vent microbial communities from Mid Atlantic Ridge, Atlantic Ocean - 356-284 | ecosystem: Environmental > Aquatic > Marine > Hydrothermal vents | place: Atlantic Ocean: Mid... | reverse complement strand
GATATTGTAAAACTTCAGAGAAAACTTTATTCTTTAGCTACACCTGTTAAAGGAGTTTATTATGAGTAGATTCTTTCTTGAACTATACACCACTTTTTCATGTGGATTCTTTCGTGAGGCAATAGGTAATCTTCAAATTCCAGACCTATTAGAATAAGTCCTTAGGCTCGGTTATTTTGTACACAGCCACTTCCTCGCCTTTTTTAAGCACTATATAGCCGTTTGATAACACATCTATTAAACTGTAGCCTTCCGGAATCTGCAGGTTGTAAATATACTTTCCGTCTTCTGTTATTACATCAAAATGGGATTTGTTTTCTTTATCGTTTACTTCCATCATGAACATATTACCCGGAAGGGGTATGATTCTTTTAAATACCGGAAGTTCATCAGGTAAACTTTTGCTAAGCTCTGAAACCACCATGTCTCTGTGAGATACATCCTTCGGGACGATGATTTCAGCATAATTTTTCTTTACATCTTCGGGCACCTTGACTTTAGTGTATTTAAAGGATATCTTTTTTATGGTTTTTCCATCCGTTGATAATATTGCAAGCTGATAATTATCGTTATTTCCTGCTATAATATGGTGGGAGTATTGGGAATACGCCCATACAAGAGAAGGAACGAGTAGTGGGGCATATATATAGGTGCCTTTTTTGAGGGCCGGGACTGTAATATCCCCCGATTTTCCTTCAATGATTTTCTTCTTGGCACCGTATGGGTTTTCAAGCAGGTACAGAACTTTTTGGGGTTCTTTTTCTTTCGGTATTTCTGTAACGGATGCAATGAATTTGTCCTCTCCTAAAGGTATTAGCCTGTCATAAATATCGTTGAATGAGAATTTGTCTTCAATTTTACCTGTGCCTGATACTTTTACGGCTTCGTTGGGTGTTGTTGCCCATAAATAATTGTTTACAAAGTAAAGGTTCGGAAAGTACCACAATGTTTCTTTTGGTATAAGTACTCTGGGTTCACTGTCTTTTTCATATACAAAAACTGTTGCCCTGTCCTCAAAAATGTTTGTTGATTTTGATGCAAATATTATTCTGTTTTTTCCATCAAGAACCACGGATACTTTGTGTGTTCCTTCTTTCAGTGGAATTTCCTCTATTTTTTTGAATTTTATCTGTAGTGTTCCCTTTTCAGGTTTGTACGGCTTGTGACTGCTACAGCCTAAAAGTAAAAGGGATATTATATGAGAGAAAGTTTTACGCATATACACCTCCCTAATTCTGGAATAAAATTGTATGCTCAGTGGTTTATTCTGTCAAATTATGTTAGTTATGCATAAGCCTTAAAATCTCTTTGATTTATTTGGGTGTTTGATGTATAATTAGATTGTTTTTCAGGAGGGAGATAGTGGTAGTTCATTTGTTTATGACGGTCTTCATTCTTTTGTTTGGCACCCCTGAAAAGGAAGAGAAAGTCACAGGGTTCTCTTTGTGGATACCTGATATCAGAGCAAATACTTTAATTCCCAGAAAGTACACCTGTGAAGGTGATAATGTTTCTCCTGAGATACATTTTGAAAATGTACCCCACAGAACAAGGAGCATTGCATTGGTAATGGAGGACTCTATTGATTTTATCACCAACTGGTTGATTTACAACATTCCACCTGATTCAATGCTGCATTCAGGTGTTCCTTCTGAGTTTAAAGTAGGTAGTATGTGTCAGGGGAAAAATGGATTGGGGCAATTTGGATATTCCGGGCCATGTCCGCCAAGTGGTACACATTACTACGATTTTACAGCCTATGCCCTTGATACTGTGCTGGAATGTGATGAAGATATGAACGTCCATTCCTTCAGGAGGATAATAGAGGGGCATGTTCTTGCTACTTACTCGCTAAGGGGTCTGTACTGGACAGAGCAGAACACAGAACCCTGTGTGAAGGTTTCAATATGGCAGAAGATAATGGATTTTTTCAAAACATGGAGGTGAGGTGATGATTAAATGCAGGAGTCCGGGGATAAATGTTGCGAAATAAGTAAAAATAATCCGAACAGGAAAGGAAAAAGGAGGTGAATCTATGAAAAAACTGTTTAACATTGTGGTTTTGCTTGGTGTAATGATGAGCCCTCTCGCAGCAAAGGATATATACGTGAGGGCTGGTGCCACTGGGAACGGTACTAAGGAGTCACCATATGGTGCTCTGTGGAAAGCATTGAAAAAGGCTCAAAGAGGGGATGTGATTCATGTGGCAGAGGGAGTATATTACGGAAAAGGCGGTTGTGGACATTTTGTTATAAGTGTTCCTCACCTTACGCTTGTTGGTGGATACAGTAAAGACTTTTCAGAAAGAAATCCTTTCAAGTATCTTACCATTCTTGAGAGGGACAAAAACTATAAAGGTAAACTAACCGGTCTTGGAGAGGGTATAATAGAAGGAGACGAGAGAAACGACCATAGTGGTCTTGTAATAGATGGATTCGTCTTAAACGGGGAAACAAGAAACACCTATGCAAAAGATAAAAGTAAGATAATTCCAGCTAAATCGTGGAGAGGTGCACTTATTAAAGCCAATGGTGCCAATATAAAAATAAGAAACTGTATTCTCTTAAATCCTTATGGCAAGGGAATTTACATTAAATGGCAGGGACAGGATAATGAAATTTCCAATAACTTCATACTGAACACATTTTATGCGGCTATAAGTACAAGGAGTGCTCAGGCTAATTCAAGAATACTTATAAAGAATAACACAATACTTTTCGGATGGTTTCAGCCCGGCAATGGTGGCTCTTACGGTATCTTTATAGGAAGGCAGGGACAGGCCGTTATAGAAAACAATGTAATTGGCTTTTTACTCACCGAAGGCGGAGAGGCAGGCTATGGTGTTAGCAATACATTTGGAAATGACCTCACTCAGTTGAAAAATAATCTTTTCTATCAGTGTCAGGGTGGATTCTATGTCTATACTGATGAGGATGGCAGAACCCTTGTTGTGTGGAAAAAGGCAGACCTTGACGATTTGAATGATGACCCTGAATCCTATATGCTGGATGAGGCCGAAGGAAATGTTGTAGAAAATCCGAAAGTAAAACCCGATAAATGGTACTTTGGAAAATTCACGAGTTTTGTGGCATCCAAACCCGGAAAGTTAAATATGGACGAGATGAATCAGATAAGGCAGATGCTGGGTCTTCCACTTCAGGCACAAAAAGCCAGTGCGAGAAAGAACTGGGGTATGCCATATCCCGTAAATAAGGTTGTACCCAATCTTGTATCTTCCACACAAAAAGGAGTAATTGTGAATAAAACATTTGAGGTTTATGCTTCAAAAACAGAACAAAATGTGCCATCTTCATATAACTCAGTGGATTTTGAAGACTTCAGTCGCGATAGTAAGGGAAAGAGCTTTTCGGGAGAGGCTGTTGAGTTTAAAGCGGGGATTGGTGCCAGCTGCAGTGAGTATCTTTTGAAAGATGCACCATCTACCGATTACAAGTGTGTAAAGCTTTTAAAACCCGGAGAATCGGATTTTACAAGGAAGTATGTCTTCGGATACCTTCTTAAAGGTTCAGAGGCATACAAGAAGTTTATGAAATACTCAAAGAGAAAGAGAACTTACAATCAGCGCGGCGGTATAACCATAAAAGGTAAAGCATATTACACAGGCAAGCCCACATATATGTACCCTGTGGGTATAATAATTTACGAAGTAAATAAGTAACACTGTCGGGGTCAGGCATTAATGCCTGACCCCTCATTATCTTTTAAATACTCCAATTCTACGGTAAAATTATCGTATGACACGTATAAATTCAATTCTCAACTTCCTCTACGAAAGATTTGGTATTGAAAAAGACGTTTTTGATGGATATGCTCTCATTGAAGATAAGGATGTCTGGGTTACTTCTAGGGAATCTGCCAGTTTTGAAATGAAATTCTGGAGGAGAAAAGGCATACGTCTTGTCCGTGTGTTCAAAAAGAGCTATAAGTTCACCACATCCGGAATGCAGATTTTCGGCAAATACGCCACGAAAAATGTGGTGGACCTTGAAAATGAAAATGACCTTAAGAGATTCCTGCGAGGTGAAAATGTCAGGATTAATGTGGGTGGCGTGGAAGAGGGACAGGTTATAGTTAAATATAATGGAGATGTTATTGGTTCTGCAATATACAGACACGGTGTATTGAAAAATCAGTTGCCCAAAGGGAGAAGGCTTATATGAAAGGTGTTGTGATTTTAGATTTTGGCTCCCAGTACACCCAGCTAATATGGCGTAAAATAAGGGAAATGGGAGTTTATTCTGAAATTCTGCCATATAATGCTTCGGTAAACGAGATAAAAGATAAAGCACTCACCATCATTCTTTCTGGAGGCCCCGATAATGTTTACAGTAAATACGCCCCTCTTCCTGATAGGAGAATTTTTGACCTCGGCATACCTGTTTTGGGCATCTGTTATGGTCTTCAACTTATAGCACATATGTTTGGGGGCAGGGTGGCGAAGGGAGAGAAGATGGAGTATGGGCCAGCCCTTCTAACGGAGTACAAAAAAGACCCTGTTTTAGATGGCGTTGACCTCAGGAAAACCGTGTGGATGAGTCACAAAGACAGAGTGGAAGCCCTGCCTCGTGGCTTTGAGAAAGTTGCCAGTACAGAAAACTCCCCTTATGCCATAATTAAAAACAAAGAGGGTACTATCTATGGTTTCCAGTTCCACCCGGAGGTTGTGCATACTAAAGAGGGGAAGAAATTTCTGATGAATTTTATTTTTAAAGTGGCGGGTTTGAAAAGAAACTGGAATATGCGTAGCTATCTAAGGGTTCTTGAGCAAGAAATAAGAAAAGAGGTTCAAGGGGGCTCTGTTATGCTTGCTCTTTCAGGAGGTGTGGACTCTTCAACACTTGCTTTTTTATTGAAGAATGTGCTTGGGGGTGATAGATTATATCCCGTGTTTGTTGACACGGGACTGTTAAAAGCCCATCAAAAAGAAAAAATCAGAGAGTATTTTTCTGAGTTTGAAAATCTTATTATAGTTGACAGGAGCAGGGAGTTTTTAAAGAGACTTGAAGGAATCAGGAACCCTGAAGAAAAGAGGAAGATAATAGGCTCAACTTTCATTGAGGTTTTTGTTGACATTGCTGAAACCCTCAAAAAAAAGGTTAGTATAGAATACCTTGCACAGGGAACGCTGTATCCTGATGTAATAGAATCAGGTTATTCAAGAGGACCGGCAAAAACTATTAAAAGTCACCATAATGTGGGTGGACTTCCAGACAGGCTGGGTTTTAAATTGTTGGAACCATTTAGATTGCTCTTTAAAGATGAAGTAAGAAAAATAGGAAAACTCATTGGAGTCCCGCATGAGCTTTTATGGCAGCATCCTTTTCCTGGACCTGGTTTTGCCGTTAGAATAGTAGGGGAGATTACCGAAGAAAGGGTGAAAAAATTGAGAAAGATTGATTCTATTTTAGATGAAGTACTAAAAAGTAGTGGCTATTATGAGAAGGTCTGGCAGTCACTTGCAGTATTACTTTCTGATAGGAGCGTTGGAGTGCGGGGAGATGAACGAAGTTATGAAGAGGTCTGCGCCATAAGAATGGTTACCTCAACAGATGGTATGACTGCTGATTTTGCACGTGTACCTTACAGGATATTAAGGAAGCTTTCTTTAAGGATACTGAATGAAGTTGAAGGTATAAGCAGGGTAGTGTATGATATAAGCACGAAGCCCCCTGCAACAATTGAATGGGAATGAGAGTTTTAATTTTAGCTGATATACATGGAAACATGCCGGCCCTGAGTGAGATAGCTGCAAGGGAATCATGGGACCTTATGATATGTCTGGGAGACCTTGTGGATTATGGTCCATGGCCTGATGAGGTGATTGATTTCATTATGGAGAATGCGGATTATACTGTGATGGGTAATCATGACTACTCCCTTGCTCTTCATGGAGACTGCGGTTGTTCACCAGAATATGTTGCCCTTACCATGTACTCACGTAAAGCGACTGAGAATAGGGTTAATGACCTCATAAGGTCGTATCTTGCAAGTTTGCCGGAAAAACTTGAAATAGACCTTGATGGTAAAAGACTACATCTTGTCCATGGAAGTATCAGGAACCCTCTTTATGGTTTCATTGCACCTTTTTTAAATGATGAGGATATTTTAAAGGAGATGCAGGATGCAAGTGGTATAGTAATTTTCGGCCATTCACACATAGAAATGCAAAGAGAATTAAGAGATGATCTTATCATTATAAATCCCGGTTCTGTTGGGTTTCCCAGAGGCAATGATCCCAGAACCTCTTATATAATTTATGAAAACGGCAGGTTCCATCAGAAAAGACTTGAATATGATATAGAAAAAATGGTGCAGGGTATTGTGGCCATGAATATGCCTGATGAAATCAAGAATGTGTTGATTGATAGTGTGAGGGAGGGACGATAGAATGGAAGGAATAAAGACAAAGGTAGTTAAAATTAAAGATGTTGAAATAGGTGGGGGTAAAAAGCTGGTTTTAATAGGTGGGCCATGTGTGATTGAGAGTGAAAAACTCAATATGGAGGTGGCTGAAAAACTTAAAGATATAACAGCCCGTCTTAAAATGGGCTTTATTTACAAGTCCTCTTATGCGAAGGATAACCGCTCAAGTGTGAAAAATTACTATGGTCCCGGTCCTGAGAAAGGACTTAAGATACTTGAAAAAATCAAAAAAAACTTTGACATACCCGTACTCTCTGATGTGCACTATCCAGAAGAGGTTGATATGGCAAAGGAAGTACTTGATGTTATTCAGATTCCCGCGTTTTTATCAATGCAAACAAAACTTGCGTTAAAGGTTGCAGGTTCCGGTAAGCCCGTTAATGTTAAAAAAGCACAGTTCCTTGCACCAGAGGACATGAAGCACGTCGTTGGTAAACTTGAGTATGGTGGCGCTAAAGATATACTCCTTACTGAAAGGGGTACCACTTTCGGGTACCACAATCTTGTTGTAGATATGCGGTCATTCAGGATTATGCGTAAACTGGGATACCCCGTAGTATTTGACGTGACTCACACCGTCAGGAAATATGGTATCCCTTCAAGTGACCCGCGGGGTGGTTCACCTGAAGACGTCCCGGCACTTGCAAGGGCAGGTGTGGCAGCTGGGATTGATGCGATATTTATTGAAACGCATCCTGAACCACATAAGGCTTTATCTGATGCTTACAGTATGCTTCCCCTCTCACATATTGAGGACCTTCTTAAGGTGTTGCTTGAAATAGACAGTGTGATTAAAAACTATTGATTATCTTTTCTTCAGTATTACAGCCTCCTCTTTGTTTTCCTCTTTTCCTATAACAAAATAGCGGGATACAGTTTTATAACCTCTTTTCATAATTCTTATCAGGTATTTTCCACTTTTTAGTCTGAGTTGAACCGTGCCACTTGTATCACTATACGTACTTAAATTCAGGTCCACAACATAAGCTTTCACGTCTTTCATGGAAACTCCATTTTCATCTTTGATGTGAATTGTTAGAGTGCCGGTATCTTTAAGTGGTCTTTTTTCCATATATACCAGCAAGGTGGTATCTTTTTTCAGGTCTAAAGTAAGTTTCTTTGTAATATACCGCTCTTTCTGTAATACGAAAGTATAAATGCCGGATTTAAGGGAGTCTAAGTGTGTGGTCTGGGGGAAGGTAATGCTTTTCAATAACTTCTGGTTTTTAAAAACTTCTATTTTGACATTTTTCAGTTCTGTTCTGTCTTCCTTATCTTTGATATTTAAAGTTATGTTTCTAAAACGTCTCAGGAGAACAAAACGGGCTGGTTTTTCTTTCCTGGGAGTAAATCTTCTTTTGTATTTTTTCTCGGGAAACCAGCTTTCAATAATCAGGCCAAGCCCATATTTGTAAGAGTCATGCAAAAGAAAAACAGATGGCTCTTTTTCTTCTTTAACAAGTGGGCGCATAGTAAAATCAATTGTGAAGGACGCATTGAAAGGCGAAATAAATGACACTCCACCTGTAATTGATACCTCTTTAGGATGTGCACTTTCCCTGCCTGTGGTGAACATTGTGAATGCAGGACTCAAAAACAGACGGAGCCCCTGTAACTCGTAAAATGCAGTGGTAGAGAAATTTATAGAAAAACCCGGTCTTTTATATATAGCCCCTCTATACTCTAATTGCGAGGCGAGAACAAAGCGTTTAACCTTCCAGAAATGATAGATGGCCATCTGAGTGGCAGGATGTGATGATAAGGGGTATTGCATTAAATCAGTGCTATCACCATCTGTGAAAAGGTTTACAGGTATGGCAACATACGTTGCTATGCCCATGTCCTGTGTTTTTGCAAGCGGAAATCCAAATTTAACTCCCATACTGAGTCTATCGGGGTAGAATCTGTTCAGGGTTGTATCGCTTTGAATATAATAGAATCTGCCGTTAAAGTCAATACCAAATGAAATATGCTGATCATAGTTGTAATAAAGACCTGCATAGCCGTTTGTAAGATAGATGGTGGAATCATTATCCTTACTGTACATTATGGAGGCTGCAGGTATAACAATTCCCGTACCTTTGAAAAAGTTAAGTGGAGAAATGGCATGGTGTCCATATAAAGGCCCAAACAATGAAAAAAGTAGCATTATCATTTCCATATCCAACTCCTTTTTTTTTAATTTTAAAGGAAAATAGAGGAAAAATAAAAAATAATTTTCAGTCGTGCGTGATTGTAGTGTATAAATTTTTGGTAAATCTCTTTTATTGTTTGCATTGACAAAAGAGATGTCATATAATTCAAATTGATGAAGTACCTTGCTCCTGCTAAAATAAATCTGGGTTTATGGGTTATAAGAAAAAGGGATGATGGTTATCACGACATCGTAACGGTATTTCATAAAATACCGTTCTACGATGAACTTACCATCGAGGAATCGGATGAATTCAGAGTCAACTGCGTGGGATGTCCGGAGGGTAAAGGGAATTCTGTTTATCGCGCTTACAGACTTCTAAAGGAGAAAACAGGTAGCGAGATAAAACTTTCCGTCAAAATAAAGAAAAAGATTCCCATGCAGGCAGGACTTGGGGGTGGGTCTTCAGATGCAGCCATGTTTATAAAGGCTGCAAATGACCTTTTAGGACTGGGGCTTTCTCAAAGTGAAATGATGGAAATAGGAAAAAGAGTTGGTGCAGATGTCCCATTTTTTCTCTTGAAAGAAAATGCTGCAATAGGCGAGGGGCTTGGGGAAAGACTTACACCCTTTGAGTCGTCTTTAAAAGGGCTTATTGAAATATACAGGCCACCTTTTGGGGTTTCCACAGGTTGGGCCTATTCTCTTGTGGATGCCCTTTCTCTATATACTAATTACGAAGAAGCCATGTCCAAAGCTGTGGAAATTATGGAACACTTGAAAGAGGGTAAGCTTTCCGACAAAATGGAAAATATTTTTGAGAAAATAGTTGTGGAGCAACACACAGAATTACAGGAATACAGAAAAACAGCTCTCTTGAAAGGTGCTTTGATTGCAATGCTCTCTGGTTCGGGGTCATGCATGTTTTCAATTTATCCAAGAGATGAAGGTTTGAGACTTAGATATGTAGAAGATATATGACAGAATCTCTCATAAGGGACCCTCTTACGAGAGTTTTTACCCGAACTGTTTTTGAAGAAATGGTGAGGGTGGAAATAGAAAAGTTCAAAAGATATGGAGCAAAGTTTTCCCTTTTATTACTGGACCTTGACCACTTTAAAGAGGTAAATGATACGTTTGGTCACAAAATGGGTGACAGGGTCCTTGTAGAAGTGGTGGAAAAGTTAAAAAAGCTTCTTAGGGAGTCAGATGTGATAGGCCGATGGGGTGGTGATGAATTTATTGTCCTTTTACCCTATACTGATGAAAAGAGCGCCATGAGAGTTGCGAAGAGGGTAACCGAAAAACTGAAGGTAAAGGTTCAGGATCTTGTGGTGGGAACATCCTGTGCCTTTGTGACACCAAAATACGGAGAAGAAATCTCTTACGAGAGGATGTTTGCTATTCTGGATGAACTCTTATACAGGGCCAAAAGACAGGGGCGTGGTAGAGTGGGAAATATGCTTGACATAAGGGATAGAATAGTTATTCCATCGTACAAATTTGTTTCCAGAGAAAAGGAGTATGGCCTTCTTCGCTCGTATGTAGAGAAAGAGAAGATACCTTTTGTCATAGTAAGTGGGGAAACTGGCATTGGTAAGTCAAGGCTTGTATCGGAATTTCTTAAGAGGGAAAAGCTCAGGTATATAGAAACAAGGTCATTTGGTCCTGTAAGCGGTATTCCACTTTTCTCTATCAAAAACCTCATGGTATCATTATACAGGAGGGATAGGGAGCTTTTCAATAAGGTGGTTGATAGGTTTGATGATGAAGCCAAAGACATTATTGGAATCTTTATTCCGTCCCTTTACAGGAAACCAGTTGGACAGGATGGATACCAGACCTTCTTTCTTGTAAGACTTGCAGAGATATTGACCAATCTCCTCAAGGCATATGATGTGGAAATTCTCTGGCTTGATGACCTGCAGTGGTTGAGTCTTGAGAGTTTCAGGGTGCTTGAAAATTTGATACGTGGTGGGGAAGTAAGGGTGATAGCCACGCTCAGAAAGGAGGAGCGAGAATTTGTAGATAGCTATTTAAAAAGTAACAGAGTTTTTTTCAGAGAAATAGAGGTATCGGGACTTGATATAGAAAGTATAAGGGATTTACTGCTGGGTATTCTGGGTGAAGAGGCAGATGAAAGTTTGATTGAATACGTTTACAGGTATTCTGGTGGAGTTCCGTTTTATGTTGAAGAAATAGTATCATTCCTGGCACAGAAAGGTTTTTTACGGGAGCAGGAGACAAAAGTATCGCTTGACAGGATACCTGATGCTGTGCCGGCCTCCCTCGGTGATATAATATCGTATAAGCTCAGGAATTTTGAAAAAAAAGAGCTTTCGGTACTCTGGTTTATTGCAGTTTATCATAATCCAGTTGAAAAGAAAGTACTTGAAAAGTTGCTTGATAGAAACTATCAGGAGATTGAGAGAATACTGCATAAAGCAATTCAGGCGGGCATAATTACAGAGGAAAATGAAAGAGTTTACTTTTCCGGGGAGGCTATAAGAAGGGTTATTGTTAAAGATATTCCTCGTGGTACTTTCAGAGTATATCACCGCCTTGCAGGTGAATATAAAGAAAAGGAATTTGAGAAGAAAGCAATTGAGCCCTTTGAAATATATGACCATTTCAAAGAGGCTGGAGAGAAAGAGAAAATGGCAAAATGGGCTTTACGTTCTGGTTTAGAGGCACAAAACAGATTTGCACCTGAACTTGCTTTCAATTATTATAAAGAGGCCTTTTTCAATGTTGATGATATGGAGCTTAAAAAAGAGGCGCTTCTCGGGATGATAAGAAGTGGGAGGGTGGCTGGCAGGGTTAAGGATACGATTGAGATTATAGAGAAGTATGGTGAAGGTCTACTTGACCGGTACCTTTACAATTTTTATCTTGGTAGTATGTATGTACTTGCAGGACGGGCTGATGAGGCTCTGGTGCTCTTAAAGGATGCTTTGAAAATGGCACCATCCTCAGAATTTAAAGCAGAATGTATGTTTGAAATTGCCTGGGTGTACAGAAAACAGGGGCGATTGCGCGATTGCATAAAACAACTTGAGGAAATACTGAAGATGGACGTACCTTATAGGATATATACTGTTGTGCTTGCCCTCTATGGAGGGGTCTTACTTGAAAAAGGAGATATACAAAGAGCGGAGGAAATTCTGAAAAAAGTAATTGAAGAGGGTGAAAAAACACACACGGAATACAGAATAACCAGTGCATATATCAACTATGCACTTTTAAAAGCTGCCACAATGAACTATAAAGAGGCAGAGAGGTATTACAAAAGGGCAATTGAAATAACAGAAAAAAACGGAGAACGAGGAAAACTGCTAACTGCATTGAATAATCTTGGAACTCTGTATCTTTCCACTGGAAAACTTGAGGAGGCGGAAAAGTATTACATGAGGGGACTGGATATTGCAAGGGAAACTGGAAATCACAGCCTTGAGGTAATTATACTCAATAACCTCGGTAGTTCCGCAAGGGAGAGGAAACTTTATAAGGAGGCCTATGAATTTTATATGAAAACACTCAAAAAAGCACGGGAATATGAATATCCTGAATGGATAAGTCACTCAATTTCAAACATTCTGATGACCTATGCCAATTATGATGATACTCTGCATGTAGACAACACCCTTGTGCAGGAACTTGAAAGTGTGCTGAATAGTCTGGATGTTCCAAATGAAAAGGCGTATGCCTTTCTGGCATTAATTGATTATTATAGAAAGGTGGGAGATATAGAGAAGGCAAAAGAATACATTGGAAAGTTTAAAAGACTTCCTGCATTTATAAAAGAGCAGTATCTTTTGAATTTTTACATTTCAATGGCAAGGTTCTATGATGCAATCGGAAATGTCAAGATGAGCGATTACTACATCAAGAAAATAGAATCCTTCGCAGATAACATAGACGATATGCCAACAAAGGCAGACCTGTATAAGAATATAGCTGACTGGTATTATGAACATGGCCGGATGAGAAAAGCAAAGGCCATGTACAAAAAGACTGAGAGATTTTCAAGGTGGTTGTCTAAAGATGCTCATGAATCCATGAAAAAAGCAATGGAGGAAATAAATGAGAGTGGTTGAAGGTATGCCCAAAACATATTATCATTACCCAAGAATAGTGGCAGTTGCAGGTATGAGATTTAACAACAAGGTTAATTTTATACCTCTGGTCTGGCATACAGGACTTTCTTTTTCTCCACCTCTTTATGGAATTTCCATTTCACCAAAGAGATTCTCTTTTGAACTTATTTTAAAGAGCGGGGAATTTTCGGTTAATTTCGTTGAATTTAAATACAGGAATGTGGTGGAAAAGTGGGGTAGTGTTTCCGGACGGGATGTTGATAAGTCAAATCTAATAAGGGCAGGTTTTAAGAATGGTATAAAGACAGATACTCCGATACTGGACATTGCATACGTGGTTCACGAATGTGAACTTATTGAGCATTATACCCTAGGTGATCACACTCTGTTTGTTGGGCTTGTTAAAGCCACCCACTACAGGGAGGATTATTTTGATGACAAAACCATGTTGAAGGTGGATTCTGTATCTCCCCTTCTTTATCTTGGAAAGCATGTTTACATAACAGTGGACCCGGAGAGCAAGGAAAGTGCTTGAATCAAGGCTGAAACTGTATAAGTATCCTGTATTTTTCGTGTTTTTATCCTTCTGGGCCGGTCTCTACGCCTCCCAATGGGGTCTCTATGCAGTAATAGGATTTTTTTTCATGGCGCTGTTGTTGCGTTATGTGTTCGGTCATGATTTTCTCTACACCTTCGTCTTCTTTGTGGCAGGTTTTCTTTATGGAGATCAAAAGGTCTGGACTGAAAAATATGAGGGCAGAATTGCAGTAACAGCCACTGTACAAAGAAGAGGGGTAATAAAGGTTGATTCTGTAATTGGTGGGGATGTACGCATTCTGGGAAAAAAGATAAGAATTAAGGGGCTTTCGGGATTTGAAAGAGGGGATGTGGTAAAAACATTGATGTATGTAAAAAGAGTAAAAAATGTTCTCTATGGAGAGCCGATAAAAATAAAGAAAACAGGTATTAAAAAAGGATTTCCTTACAGTGTTAACAGATATTTAAAGGAGAAAATAGAGGAACTATCAGACAAAAAAGATATAAGAGGCTTTTTACTGGGGGTTTTGCTTGGATACAGGGATTTTATATCAAAAGATTTGATGGAGAATTTTAAAAAAACAGGAACAATGCATATCCTTGCACTTTCCGGCCTCCATGTAGGCATTTTAATGGCCTTGATATATTTACTGTTCATACCGTTGACAGGACACAGGAATAGAGCGTTTCTTATATCGGCAGTCTTAACCTTTCTTTATATGGTAATCGTAGGAACTGCACCTTCAATATTGAGGGCATATATCGTGTTTGTCGTTATAATGTTGTCAAGGATGCTGAAGCGAAGAACATCTATCTATAATGCCATTGGAATTGCCGGCCTTTTCAGTCTGCTTATATGGCCCACATGGGCATTCTCATACAGTTTCATACTGAGTTACCTTGCACTGGTGGGCGTTCTTTACTATAATTCAGTTTTAAGTGTGAAAAACAGGTATCTTTCAATCCTGTTTGCTTCAATAGGTGCCGTGCTCTTTACACTTCCAATAACGTCCTATTTTGCAGGTTATGTGCCTGTGCTCGGATTTATTTTTAACCTTGTGGTTATACCATTTTTCAGTGTTCTTATGTGGATATTGGCAGGTTCACTTCTCTTTTATCTTATTGTGCCCTTTGCATTACCACTTATAATGTTTGTGGTAAACACCTCCGGGAGGATGTTTTTAGGTATTATATCTATTTTTTCCTCAATTTCTCCTCTTATCAGGGTAAGAATGCATGCACCAGCGGACATTGTGTTTTACTACCTTGTAATACTCAGTTTACCCGTTATAATTACTGTTCTGAAAGAGAAAATAAAAGCACGCAGCATTTTGATAACAAAGGAGGTTTCTGATGAGAGCAGTTGACATTATAAGAAAGAAAAGGGACAGGGAAAAACTTTCAAGAAAGGAGATAGAGTTTTTTATAAAAGGCTATGTGGAAGGGGTGATTCCTGATTATCAGACAGCAGCGCTTTTAATGGCAATATTCTTAAATGGGATGGACAATGAGGAGGCTTATGTTTTAACAGAAACTATGATGCATTCAGGGACTGTTTTTGATTTTTCGGATATAGAAGGTGTTAAAGTGGATAAACATTCAACAGGTGGCGTTGGTGATAAAATCTCCCTTCCCCTTGCACCACTTGTTGCATCCTATGGTATTGTTGTCCCCATGATTTCAGGGCGTGCACTTGGACATACAGGTGGCACCCTTGACAAGCTGGAATCCATCCCCGGCTATCGGACCAATTTATCACCCGAGGAGTTCAGAAAGGCTCTTAAAACAGTTGGAGTTGCTATAATTGGACAGACTGAAGATATTGTTCCTGCTGACAGAAAAATGTATGCATTGAGGGATGTTACCGCAACCGTGGAGTCAATCCCCTTAATTTCTGCGTCAATAATGTCCAAAAAACTTGCAGAAGGTATAGATGGCCTTGTGCTTGATGTGAAGACAGGGACGGGTGCATTTATGAGAAACTATGACGATGCGAAACTCCTTGCAGAGACAATGGTGTCAATAGGTAAAAGTTTCGGAAAGAAGGTCTATGCCCTTTTAACGGATATGAACCAGCCACTTGGAGTTGCAATTGGAAATGCAAATGAGGTTAAGGAGAGCGTAGAGGTTTTGCTTGGAAAAGGCCCTCAGGATGTGGTGAATCTGACAGTTGAGCTGGGAGCATACATGCTTATGATAGGAAAAGTCGCAGAAAGTATAGATGAGGGAAGAACCCTCATGAAGAAGGCCATAGAAAATGGAAAGGGCTACGATAAGTGGTGCGAAATGGTGAAAAATCAGGGTGGAAACCCTGATGCTATTTTAAGGGATAATTTTGTTTTAACCGATTTTGTTGAGGAACTCAGAGCAGAGGAATCCGGCTATCTTGATATAGTTGAAACCTATAAAATAGGTGTTGCCGCATCAGTCCTTGGGGCAGGCAGGGCTACAAAAGAGGACAAAATAGACCATAAAGTTGGTCTGTATATGCTTAAAAAGCACGGAGAAAAGGTTGATAAAGGTGATGTGATTTTTAAGGTTCATGGCAATGATAGAGATAGAATGAAAGAGGCCGTAAGAATCTTAAGAGAGAGTTTCAGGGTGAGGGAAGAAAAACCATCAGAATTGAAACTTGTCTATGAGGTGATAGATTAATGGAGATTTTAAAAGAGCACGTGCTTTCAGAGTTTAGCAGGTTTTTGCGTGAGGATAATCCTGAGTGGGACGTTGCAGGTATAATTTTTTCAAAGAAAAAGGCATGCTTTGAGGTTCTTTTGAAATCTGAAGCCTATGTACCACAGCTTTATATTTTCCGATGGATTCTTGAAAACTACGGTATTGACGTTACAGGTATAAGAGAGCCAGGGTTTTTCAGCAACATCCAGCTTTTTGAGTTGAAAGGCGAAGCCAGCACCATACTTGCACTGGAACGTACTTTTTTGAATCTTTTATCACATTTTCTCGGTGTGGCCACAGTTACCAGAAAGGCTGTTATGAAAGCAGAAGAAGTTTCACCAGATACACGCATTGCAGCAACGAGAAAAACGTATCCGGGGCTCAGGTTCTTTGAAAAGATGGCTGTGTATCTCGCGGGCGGTGATACACACAGGGTTTCACTTCGCGACATGGTTATGCTCAAGGATAATCATATAGCACTCTGGGATGGTGACCTGGAAAATCTCATAGAGGAAACAAGAAAGAAAACCGGTTTTTCAAGAAAGATAGAGATAGAGGTGGATAGTTTACAGATGTTGAAAAGAGTTCTTGATAGCGACATTGATATTGTTATGCTTGACAATTTCACTCCCCTTGAAGTGAGAAAAGCCGTGGATATGATAAGGTCAAGGAATAAAAGGATAACAATTGAGGTTTCAGGGGGCATAACACTTTCAAATCTCAAAGATTATCTTGCATGTAAGGTGGATGTAATTTCAATGGGTAGCCTCATACATTCTGCACCCTGGATTAACGTGAGTATGGAGGTGTGTTCATGAAACTTGGAATTATAGGGTATGGAGCAATAGGTAGTTTTGTTGCAAGGTCAATCAAAAACGGACTCTTAAAGAAATACAGGGTTGTACTGGTCTTTGACCTTGACAGAGAAAAACTGGATAAAGCCCAGAAGGAGGGGTTTGATACAACAGACAATTTTGATGATTTTCTGAATTACGGCTTTGACATGGTAATGGAGAGTGCTTCACAACAGGCAGCCAGAATATATTTACCTGACCTTGTAAAGAAAGGCTACTCCGTTCTGGTAATGAGTGGTGGCGTTTTTGCCGACACTGCCTTTAAAATACACATTGAAGAGTTAGCTGAAAAAAACAATGCCAGAGTATACGTTCCATCTGGTGCCATATCAGGACTTGACGGCATAGAGGCCATGATGTTCGCAGGTAATTTAAAGGTAATTCTTGAGACGAGAAAAAATCCACGTTCCCTTGGTAGAGAGGATAGAGAAGATGTTATTATATTTGAAGGTGGTGCCAGAGAAGCAGCCATGAAATTCCCCAGAAATATCAATGTTGCCATGGCACTTGCACTTGCAACAGAACACCCTGAAAATGTCAGAGTTAGAATAATTTCTGATCCTGAAGTAAAAACCAATACACACACCATTATTGCAGAGGGAAACAGTGGGAAGATGAAAATTGTAGTGGAAAATGTTCCGTTTCCTGAAAATCCAAAGACAAGTTTTCTTGCAGCACTCTCAGCACTTCAAATTTTAAAGAAAATAACACAAAGTTTTGTCATAGGAGGATAACCATGAAGGATTTTGCCATGGTAATTGTAGACCTCTTGCAGGCGTCTGACATAGATTATGGAGACGTGAGGGTAGAGGAAGGAAAAAACGAGATAATATACGTCAAAAATGGTGTAATTGAGGGCATATCAACAACAACCATGTATGGTTTTGGAGTCAGAGTATTAAAGAATGGGGCATGGGGCTTTGCAGCAAGTAACGACCTTTCAGCGCTTTCGGCAGAAAAGGTCATAAAGAGAGCCATTGAACTTGCAGAAGCTTCATCTCTGAGTAATCCGAAAATTGAACTTGGCAATGAGGATATAGTATCTGGTGAGTATGCATCAGAGGTAAAAGAGTCACCTTTTAAAGTGTCACTTGATGATAAGATAAACCTTCTGTTTGAGATTGACAGAATACTTGCCTCATCAAAGTATACATTTTATAGACATGGCCACCTTCATTTCATTGAAGTCAATAAGTATTTTGCATCTACTGAAGGTGCATTTCAGAGACAGAGAATAGTCCATAGTGGTGCCGGTATCGGTGTTAAAGTGATTAAAGACGGCGAAGTCCAGACACGCTCTTTTGAAAATCATCTTCAGGGTGGATATGAAATTATAAGGGAATTTGACCTCAAGAAGAGAGCAGAAACCCTTGTAAAAGAGGCAGAAGAACTCCTTTTTGCAGAGCCTGCTCCACAAGGAGAAATGGATATAATCATTGGGCCACATCAGATGGTGTTACAGATTCATGAATCCATAGGGCATGCTGTTGAACTGGACAGGATTTTCAACTATGAAATATCATATGCAGGTGGTAGTTTTATTACGCCAGACATGATTGGGAACTTTAGATACGGCTCAGATATAATGAACATATATCAGGATGCAACAAATAAAAGGTCAATAGGCGGATTTGGTTTTGATGATGAGGGTGTGCCCGCAAAAAAAGAATACATTGTTAAAAACGGGCTACTTGTAGGAGTTCTTTCAAGCAGGGAAACAGCAAGACGTATTGGAAGATTAAGTTCGGCTGCCGCAAGGGCTGAGAATTTCGCAAGTATACCCATAGTCCGAATGACAACTGTTTCCATTGAACCGGGCGAGAGTACTTTAAGCGAGATGATTGAAAGCGTAAAGGACGGAATAATGGTTGACTGGAACAAAAGCTGGTCAATAGACGATAAAAGGCTCAACTTCCAGTTTGGGACAGAGATAGGGTGGAGAATAAAGAACGGAAAAGTGGTTGGTGTTGTAAAGAATCCCATATACTACGATATAACTACAAAGTTCTGGAAGAAACTTGATATGGTAGGCAATAAAGACTTTCAGGTTCTGTTTGGCGTTCCAAACTGTGGTAAAGGAGAACCGGGGCAAACAATGCGGGTTGCCCATGAAACAGTCCCTGCACTTTTCAGAAAGGTGAACGTTGGTTACGGAAGGTGATTAAAAGATTTATTTTTCTCGTTATTTTTATAGCAAGTGCCTGTTCAAGAGACACATACACCAGAAAACTCTATTTCACTATGGGAACCACCCTTGAGGTTATTATTCCTTTAAGATACACGATTTATGCTGATTCTGTTTACAGTATCTTCAGAAAACTTGATTCTCTTTTTCACCCAACAGCACCATATTCCGATGTATCACGGATAAATAAGCACTCTGGAGAGTGGGTTCACGTGGCAAATGAAACAGCAGATTGCATTAGAAAATCTCTGATCCTTTCAGAGCTAACAGATGGAGAGTTTGATATTACAGTTGGCACAGTCGTTGACCTCTGGCATTTTGAGGAGGAAGGCCACTACAAAAGGCCATCTCAGGATACCATAAAAAAATACAGAAAACTGGTAAATTACAGGCTCATCAGAGTGGATGGTGATAGTGTGTTTATAAAAAGAGGACAGAAAATTACCCTTTCAGGCATTGCCAAAGGATATGCCCTTGACCTTGTAAAAAGGTTCCTGAAAGAAAGGGGTGTAAATTCTGCAATAGTAAACGCTGGCGGTGATATGCTTGTACTCGGGAAAAAAGGAAATGAATTGTGGCGTGTGGGTATTCAAAGTCCCTGGGAAAAAGGAGTGTTCATGACTCTGGGTGTTTCAGATAGGTTTGTTGCGACATCCGGAAACTACGTAAGGTATGTAAAAAAAGGCGATACTACCTTTACTCATATCTTTAACCCAAAAACAGGCATGCCCCTTGAATACAAAAAACTTTCAGTTACAGTAATAGCGGATTCAGGGTATATTGCTGATGGACTTGCCACAGCCCTTTCTGTGCTTGGCAGAAAAAGGTCTTTTGAAATTGCAGACAGGTTAAAAGTGGGGCTTATAGGCATGTACGATGGTGATACAGTTATAAACGAAGTGGCAAGGAAATACATTGCAGAAAAGTGAGAGAATAAAGTTAAAAGCAGGACTTATATCAACCCTTATAACCTTACTGCTTGCCTTCTTAAAGTTCATGGGGCATCTTTATACAGGTAGTGATGCACTCCTTGCAGACTCCCTGCATTCCTTTACAGATTCACTTTCATCAGTTTTTGTATCCATAGGCATCTTTCTTTCCACAAGAAAGAGCAAAAAATTTCCTTATGGGCTTTATAAGGTGGAAAACCTTGTTTCCCTTGTTGTGGCAGTACTTGTAATCTTTGCTGGTGGAGAGATTATCATAAGGTCTTTCAAAGGAGGTGCGCACCTTGTAAACGAAAAAGTGGGGCTTTTAATTACAGCATTTTCCATTGCTGCGTCGTTGTTACTCGGTCTTTATAAGATACGGGTTTCTAAAAAGACAAATTCTCCGAGCCTCAGGGCTGATGGTTATCATTCCATGTCTGACGCACTTTCCTCTGTTGTGGTATTTCTGGGCATATTTCTCTATTCAATCTTTCCTGATGCAGAACGGGTTGCCGGTGTTATAGTGGCCGGTATTCTCATGTATGCTGGTTTTGAAATCCTCAAGCAATCCCTGCTGGTGCTTTTAGATGTTCAGTTAAGGGAAGAGGATATACAGAAAATAATGGAAGTACTTAACAGGTACAAAAGCATTAAAATAAATTTCATAAGAGGTAGAAGTTCAGGTAGCCATTATTTCATAGACCTCGGTATTTCCATGCCCGAAAGAAGTTTAAAAAGGGCTCATGAGATAACAGAGGATATAGAAAGAAAAATAAAGAATGTATTGTCCGGTGTGGAAGATGTTATAATACATTATGAACCTTTAAGAAAAGAAGCAACAATATATGCCATACCTATTGTTCGGGAAAGACCAACAACACATATTGGCAGGTGTGAGAGTTTTCTCATATTTGAATACCTCAGGGATAAAAGGAGATGTTATACCGTTAAAAATCCCGGATACATGGCAGATTCAGGAAGAGGAGCCCTTGCAGTTAAAACTCTGTTAAATGAAGATGTGGATGTATTATTACTTCCGTCTCCTTCAGAAGAAGGTATGGTAACAATAATTAAAGAGTTTTTCAAAGTTGAAATTGACAAAAGCCTTATAGAGAAAATAATATCTGAGTGCAAAGTTCTGAAATAAAAATGGCGGAGAGGGCGGGATTCGAACCCGCGGTGCACCTTTTGGGTGCACACACGATTTCCAGTCGTGCCCCTTCGTCCACTCGGGCACCTCTCCGCATGTCCATTATTATAACGTATGTGAAATAAACTAACAAACCATAAAACCCTCTTTTTTACAGGAGTTTTATAATTTTATCATATCATTTAAGTTTTACCTTCCTTTTCAGGTCCATGATGCAGTAAACAAGCACTACCAGGGTTGCAAAAAGCATTCCAAAGGAAAATGCGTAAAGATGCAGCGATTTTATTGTTACTGGAACAAATATAAGAAACGATAAAAGCCACACAGCATTTACCTTAAAGAAAAAGTCCATTCCATCCCTTGCCCGTCTGTACGTTGTGTATGGTGCATACAGAAGCGAGAAAAAGAAGGCAGCCATTAAGATAACAAGATGGGGGTATGCAAACAGATAGTCTTTATTTGATACAAGAATTATGAGTTGTTTGCCAAATGCCACAAAAAGAATGGTTATGAGAGCACCGGATAGGGCATATACAAAGGTGAGCTTCCTTAATATGGAAAAAGATACCTCGTGGCTTTCTTCCTCATACAATTTTGAAAGTTCTGGAGCAAAGGCTGCCATGGGTACAAATAAAAAACCCCTTGCTCCCTGTTCTAATTTACGGGCTATTTGAAATATACCGAGTGACTGATAACCAAGCATTGGTGGAATCATTATACGGTCTATGTACATGAAAAGCGGACCAAGAAGATGTGTGTAAACAGCAAAGAAGAAATATCGTTTGATTTCTGAGAATACACGCTTGAATTCCTTCGTGGATAAATTTTGTGGAAGTGGTAGATGCATGTACGTGAGGATTAGAACGAACAGTGTACCTGTCAAAATAGCATATGAGATTTTAAGTACAGTCAGAGGTCGCATTGCAAGGAGCATGATTATTAAAATGCCATAATAAATACCTCTTAGCATTGTTACAGGTTCAGCCTTTCGTTGGGAAATATAAACGTTAAAAAACAGGTCCATGTGGGAGGTAAGATAAAAGCCTGCATAGATAAGTGTGTATGTTATGTTACTCTTGAACACGATAAACATAACAGGTAGTGTAACCAGCATTATTGCAAGATGGAATATGAGGGAAAACCATATTATAATAAGTTTGTCGTTCAGTCTCCTTTCGTGGTCGTATCTCGGAATAAATCTCTGGAATACATATGGAAAACCAATTTGTGCAAGTGAACCTATCAAAATCCCGAGTCCACCGGCAAAAAAGTATTTCCCGAGAACATCTTTTGATAGGTCAAGGGTTAAAAGTTTCAGTTGAATAAAACCACCTATAAAATTCCACACATAGGCAATGTATAGAAATATAGAGTTTTTAAGAGCCTTCATTGTTTAAGCCTCCTCAGGTAAAAATCAACTTCCTCTTCCGCCCTTTTTTCCATGTCTGAAAATGTCTTGAGAGCAAACCGTTTCACATTTTCTCTCATACCAAGTAACTGCTTTTTGCGAATATTTTTTAGAAGAAAAATTATTGAATTAATATCAAAAGGCTCTACTAAAAATCCTGTTTCATTGTGTTTTATAAACTTTGATGTCTCCTGAACATTATAGGCTACAACTGGAATACCGGCAGCCTGTGCTTCAACCACCGGAAGTGTACCATTTGAATACCTGTTGAGCGATAAAAGTATGTCTATTTTTTTATAGAACTCTGGCATCTTCAGGTAGGGAAGATATCCGAGGTAGAGTATTTTATCAGGTCTCTCCGTTGCCAATTCCTCTATTTTATGCCGAAATGAACCATCTCCTGCTACAATAAATTTATATTTATTGCCTCCAAGCAGTATTTTTATGATTTTAAAAAGAAAGTCAACACCCTTAATCAGTTCTAAAGAACCAGCAAACCCGATGTTTATTACAGTATCTTCTTTATTTTCTTTCTTCAGGTTCAAAAGATCGGGAAAATACCCGTTTTTAAGAAAGAGAACCTCCTTTGTGTAACCTGCTTCTCTTATAGCACGTTCTCCCTGCGTTCCATCGTCTGTCATAACAATACCCTGCGGTTTTGTCTTTGTGCTTAGAAAAAAACGTCTGTGATAGAGTTTTCTCTTCAGTCCGCTTATAAGAAAAAAATCAAATGCACCCAGATATTTGTTAAAAAATGGTTTTCCTGTTTTTTTTAAAGCACCTGCCCCAAGCCCTGTAATTGAAATTGCAAAATCGTAATCCATCTCTTTTATTAACCCGTAGATTTTTCGGTCATATAGATATTCATGGACAAATGAAAATCTGCCAGTCCTGATTTCAGGAAATCCCGGGGTCAAAGGACACAGTATGTTGATGTCTATCCCTCTGCGAGTTAACTCTCTAACGAGATATGCGTTTTCTGGTGTTCCTCTTACTGATTTTAGAACGAGGTCATCACACCACGGGGTTACAATAAGACATTTCATTGTTTGACAAAGAACAGGTATTTTTTATCCATGCCACCGTAACCTTTTTTAAACCTCTCAACTCCTTCCATGTTATTTGAAGAGCCCATGTTGTAGATGCTTATATCCTGAGATTTTAATCTCTTCATTATTTCCCAGTGCAGAAGGTCATTGGGTCTTAATTGGAAGTATCTTTGAAATGCGGCGCCATGCCAGTAAATTGCTTCATTTTGACCTTTGAGTATTATTGCACCTGCCACGTAATCACCGTGAAACTGAACCATGTAAAGACTTGCAGGGTCAGAGGACAATAATTTGTTGAAGAATGAGAGTTTGAAAATCTGTTTTGCGTTCCATCTTCGCAGAGAATCAAGATACATGAGGTAGTATTTTCGTATAGCATACTCAGAGTTTACCTCTTTTACATAGAGTTTTTCTTTTATAGCCCTTTTTATGTTGCGTTTCTTTGTCTCTGTGAAAGACGAGAAAATATCGTCCTCTTTACGTGTAAGATCTATTATGTGAGTGGAGAGTTCCTGCTTCTTAAAATACTTTTTATACAATTCAATTAGCCTTTTGTCGCTGTAGTCAGGGTGAATGGTTATATAAACGTATCGTGCCTTCTCATATAGTCTCCTTACCACGAAGTCAAGTGTAGAGTCATTTATACTTTCTGTGTCACCTAAGATTCCTCCATACCCTCCAAATGGTCCTGATTCTACCTGTCTGAAAAAAGGAGGAAATCTTCTCTCAAGTACAGGAATAAAGATTTTCTCTTCAAAGACTTCCATATATGCCTCTTTTATGGGACCTGTAAATGGTACGTACCAGTCTGGAAGATAGAAAAAAGACCAGTTTTTGAGGGTCTTTACATAGTTTTCCCAAAACAGAGATGTAGGTGGATATTTTTCAATTTTCAGATTCAACTTTCCCATCCTTAATAGCATAACGGTAATCAAAAAACTGTTCAAGTTCCCGATTATGCGATACAAGACACAGGGTTGTTCCTGTATCCTCATTTAGTTTCATGAGTATTTCCATAAGGCTCATGGCCCTTTTGTGGTCAAGATTACCGGTGGGCTCATCAAGCAGGAGTATCTCTGGCTCATTTGCAAGCGCTCTTGCAAGCTGGACCCTCTGGGCTTCACCACCTGAGAGTTCGTTGGGCCGGTGGTCTTTTCTCTCTGCAATTTCCATAAGTTCAAGTAGATGTATGGCTCTCCTTTTTGCGTCTTTTTCGCTTCTACCCGACAGAATCAGTGGAATCATGACATTCTCAAGTGCAGTAAATTCACTGAAGAGATAGTGATGCTGAAACATAAAACCAATGAGATCCTTTCGGATTTCAGCCCTTCTGTCCTCTGATACCTTCACAATGTTTTCCCCTTTTATGAATACATCACCGCTATCGGGCTTTAAAAGTGCTCCGAGTATATGAAGCAGTGTAGACTTTCCAGAACCGGATGGACCGGTTATAATAATTCTTGCACCTTTTTTTATGCGAATATCTGTGCCTCTCAGAACCACAAGCCTTGATTCCCCCTCTCTGTAACTTTTTACAATATCCCGGGCATCTATAATGAAATCACTCATACCTCAAGGCGTCCACTGGTTCAAGTTTTGAAGCTCTCGTTGCTGGTATTATCGTGGCAAGATAAGAGATAAACAGAGCAAGAATGACTGTTATAGCAACATCCCGAGGATTAACCTGTACAGCAACATGATTGATGAAATAGACATCAGCGGGCATGTGGACAAACTGGTATTTTTCAAGAAGATAGCTGAAAAGGATACCAAATGCGGCCCCTGTTGTAACCCCTAAAGTTCCTATAATAAGTCCTATAAAGACAAAAATTCTTTTAATTTGAGCTCTTTTATACCCCATTGCCATCAAAATACCAATCTCCTGAGTTTTTTCCATCACAAGCATCATTAAAGTGGTTATTATTCCAAAGGATGCCACCACAACTATAAGTGAGAGCACTATAAAGAGGGTTATTTTCTCAAGTCTGAGAGCGTAAAAGAGGCTTCTATTCATCTCTATCCATGTGGTGGTAGTATAAGGATATCCAAGTGTTTTTTCTATTTTTTTTGCAATATGAGGGGCTTTTTCAGGGTCTTTCAACTTCACTTCAATACCTGATACTCCGGTATGTCCCTGAATCTTCTCTGCATCTTTTAAAGGTGCGAGAACGAAAGATGTATTGTAATCGTACATACCTGCATCAAACACACCCTCCACGGTAAGGTCAATAGATTTAAGAACCATGCCAAAAGGCGTTTTTTTGGCCGAGTTGGGAACGTAGAATCTGAGTGTGTCACCTGGTTTGGCTCGCATCAATGCAGCAAGATTGACCCCAACCACGCATGATTTTTCCCTCAATTTGCCATCTCCCATGACGAATGCTGTATCTATTATCTGCGGCAGTTTCTTTACGCCCTTTAAAACCACACCATCGGTATAATCACCCTTAACAACTATTGTTTTGGTGAGAATATACGGTTCTGCATCAACCACACCATCAATCTCCTTTATTAATGGAACGATGCTGTCCGGATGCTCTATGGGGATATCAAAGAATCGTGTTACAGTTATATGTGGAGAGAGACCTATTATCCTGTTTTTCAATTCATTCTGAAAGCCTGTCATAACTGCAATGACTATGATAAGTGCCGCAACACCGATGAAAATACCAAGGAATGAGAAAAAAAGGAGGAAAGAAAGGAAACCTCTTCTTGCGGATTTTAAATATTGCTTAACAATAAATCTTTCTTCTTTCCTCAATCTTCCTCTCTTGGACGAAGCTGTGGAAATAAAATCACGTCTCTAATTGAATGGGCATTTGTAAGAAGCATAATTATCCTGTCAATGCCAAAACCTATACCTCCAGCAGGTGGCATTCCATATTCAAGGGCGTTTATAAAGTCGTAGTCTATTTCAGGTGGAATTTCAGTGTTTCCCTGTTCTCTCTGTTTGAGCTGTTCTTCAAATCGCCTTTTCTGGTCAATAGGGTCATTAAGCTCACTAAAAGCGTTTGCTATCTCCATGCCCAGAACAAACAGTTCAAATCTTTCCACCCTGTCGGGTTTTTCTCTATGTGCCTTGGCGAGTGGTGATATTGCTCTGGGGTGGTCTATAACAAAAGTTGGGTCCTTAATCTCGTCACCTATAAGTTTGTCAAATAGCTTATCAATAAGACGCCATCTATCCAGCTTGTTCCATCCCTTTAAGCCCTCTTTTTTAGCCTTTTCTCTAATTACTTCTTCTCTCGCATTTATTATATCAAAACCGGTCTTTTGTGAAAGCTCATCAATATAGCTTATTCTTTTAAACGGAGGGGTAAAGTTAATCTTTTCGCCCTGATATTCAATTTCATACGTACCATAAATGGATTTCACAAGATAGGAGAGCATATCCTCAGCCAGTTTCATCATATCATAATAATCCCAATATGCAGCATAGGCTTCAAGTGCCAGAAATTCAGGGTAGTGTAGCCTGTCTATACCCTCATTTCTGAAGTCACGGGAGAATTCATACACCCTTTCAAAACCTCCCACTAATAACCTCTTTAAATAGAGTTCGTCAGAAATTCTAAGATACAGGTCTGTTTTTAAGGCATTGGCATATGTTTTGAAGGGCTTTGCGTGTGCTCCGCCATAGATGGGTTGAAGTACAGGGGTTTCAAATTCAATAAAACCTCTGTCATTGAGGAATTTTCTTATTTCATAGATAATCTTTGTGCGCTTTTTGAAAACTTCCCTTGCCTCAAGTGAATCTATTAAATGGAGGTACCTCTGTCTGTAAATAAGTTCTTTATCCTGCAGACCGTGCCATTTCTCGGGGAGCTGTCTTATGCCTTTTGTTAGAAAGTAGAGTTCTTTTACAAGAATGGTCGGCTCACCCGTTTTAGTCTTAATAAGTGTTCCCTTTACGCCGATAAAGTCTCCTATGTCACAGTATTTTTTAAAGAATTTCAGGGCATCAAGTTCTTCTGTACCATGGACATTCGCTTTGTTTTTCTCAATAGCAATCTGAAGGTCACCGTATTCATCTCTTAAATTGGCGAAAATTAGTTTCCCGAATACTCTTTTAAGGACAATCCTTCCGGCAAATGAGAATTCTTTATTCAGTAGATTGTCAGCATTCTGTTTTAGATAAATTGACTTTACGTTTTTCTCAAATTTGTACGGATAAGGATTTACACCTAATTCTAAAAGTTCTTTAATCTTTTCCTGTCTAACAGTATATTCGTCTTTCGGTGCATTACTCATTTTTTGGTGCATCCTCCTTCTTTTTCTTTTCAAGAGTCTCCCTGAATTCCTTTAATTTTGCTTCAAGTTCATTGACTTCATCTGATAGTTTTTTAAGTTCATCTGTGGCTTTTAATGTTTGATCCTCTTTTAATTGTTCATGTACAAGGCTTCCCATCTTGGCAAGTTTCTCTGTGATGCTTTTTTCAAGTTTCATTATCTCTATCTTCACAGCTGCCACTGCAGCCTGTTCCTGTGTTTTTTCGGCTGCTTCTTTTGCAAGTTCAAGTGCTTTTTCAGATATCTTATCAAAACTAACCTTTATTTTTTCCCAAATATCTGCCATTTCATCCCTCCTGTTTGTTTTAAATGATAATGTGTTTGCTATGGATAATAAAGGTCAGGTATTTCTGATATATCCACTTCATCTATTAGGGGTTTTTATATGCACACTATCTGGGGCTTTTTATTTTCTGGCTTTTTACGAATGGCGCTGACTTGATTTTTTTTTTTTTTTTTTTGATTTATAATATGAGTGCTGGCAGGGGGATAGAACTAAAAAGGAGGGTTTGTATGAAATATATTTACAGACCGAAACATATAGATTATAATAAGCGTGCCATTCTTCCAATATGTGGATGTTTTCTAACAAGATGCGATGAAATTTCATAAGAATTTTTACAATCTTGAGATACCTTATAAAGATGGCATGCTTCTTTACAATATACTCAACCAAAATTTCGTATTTCTAAACAGGGAGTATACTGAATTTTATAACAACGAAGGAAAATGGTATAATTCTGCCAATGAGAGTAAGTTAAAAGAGTTCATGGATGCAGAATTTATTGTTCCTGACAGCATAGATGAAAGAAATGCTTATCTCAAGAACTTTTATTTTTCAAGATGGTTCTCAAAAAAATTGCTTTTCACCATAGTTCCCACCACGGCATGTAATTTCCGATGCCCGTATTGCTTTGAACAGGGTATAAAATACGTGACAATGACTGATGGTGTTATTAAAAAGACAAAGAATTTAATTGAAGAGAGAATAAAGATTTTCAAGCCTCAAAGTGTAAGCGTTTCCTATTACGGTGGTGAACCACTTCTTGAACTTAATAAAATTTTAGAATTTGGGCGGTTTTTCAAAAGACTGTCTATGTTGTATGGTTTTACATACAGTGCTGATATAGTCACAAACGGCTATCTTTTGTCAGAAAATGTTGTTCTGGAACTTTACAATGAAGCTGGTGTAACAAGCGCACAGGTTACCCTTGATGGGCCTGAAGATATTCACGACTCAAGGCGTTTTTTACAGGGAAAAGGCCGCACTTTTAGAAAGATTGTAACAAATATAAAAAATGCTCTCCTGCTTGATATTAACTTTGTAATAAGAGTTCGTGTGAATGTTGACAGGACAAATGTAAACCATTTAAAAGAACTTCTAATGGAACTGTCTCAACTGCCTCAAAGAAAAAAGAAACTTGAGATTTATTTTTCACCTGTCACCGGGGAAAAAGATAAAATAGAACAGGAAGAAAACAGTATTTTATTTACTGAGGAGGAATTTGGGAGAGTTTATGTGGACAAAATTATCCCATTATTAAAAAAATATGACTTCCACTATGAAAGGTATCCTGATATTTCGTATGTTTTCTGTGGCGGTATTACTCCCTATCATCTCATTATTGACAGTGATGGAAGTATAAAGAAGTGTTTTGACCTTGTCGGAAGGGATGAAGAAAGCGTTGGACATGTTGAAAGTTACAGGGAGGATGATGTAAAGGTTCTGCGATGGGAGTTATTTGAACCTCTCTCAGAAGAATGTAAAAATTGTAAGTTTTTACCTGTTTGTGGAGGAGGTTGTCCTTATAAAAAGATGCAAACCGGCAAAAATGTTTGTGAGCCGTGGAGATATGTTCTAAAAGACCTGCTTATAAAAATATATGAACTTAAGGAGGAGAACGGTGAAAAAGGGTAATTACAGTCTCTACTGGCAATATTTAAGGAAGTATTCACTTTCTTATAAAGTGCACTTCTTCTTAATGTTTCTTTTTCTCATGGCTGGCACATTTTTACAGATTCCCGTGCCCCTGCTGTTTAAGAAAATTGTTGATGATATTTTACCCCAAAAAAACATTCTTTCGCTCGTAAATATTGGTGCACTTGTAATTGTCATTGTTGTTTTCAGGGAGTTTTTTACCTACTTGAGCAGGTTAACTGCAAGGCGATTAAAAAATAACATGTATTATACCCTCAGCATGGAACTGTTTGAGGGTTTCTTCAATATTCCGTACTTGAAAATAAAAGAGAAAGGTCCTGCTTACTTTGCATCAAGGATATTTGAAGAACCGAGAAATCTTGAAGATTCACTTACTGAGAGTGTGGTATTCATTGGTAAGATGTTTTTCATCTTCTTATTTGGCCTTATTGCCTGTTTACATATTTCATGGCGCCTTACGCTTATTATTCTTGCCTTTGTTCCTGTATATTACCTGATAAACGGTCTTTTTTCGCCTTACATAAGAAAGATTTCCATTAAACTGGAGGAGGTAAAGGCACGATTCAGGGAATATACTGTGGGTTTATTGAGCGCCTATAAACCTATCCTGATACTGAACAACGCACTTTTACTATCTGTGGGGAGTGTATCCGAAAAATTAAAAGAGTTTTTGGGGATAAGATATAAGTATGATAAAGCATCTTCGTTCTACAGTGCTCTCTATTCCATATTTGGAGATGGTATGCCTGTTGTAGTATTTTTCGTAGGTATATATGAGATTATTCATGGCAGATTAACTATTGGTGGACTTATTGCCTTTACGCAACTTATGGGCTATGTTAGTATGCCTCTGCAACACTTCTCGGATATTTTACTTGAAGTTGAAACCACGATTGCCCATATAATGAGAATAGAAGAGTTTAAAAATATGATCTGTAAAAATAAAAAAGGGCTTTCTGAAATAAATTCTCTGAAAAGCATCAAATTAGACTCTATCAGTGTGGGTTTTGAAGATAAAAAAGTTATTGATAATCTTAGTTTTTTGTTTGAAAAGGGTAAAGGATATATTGTAAAAGGGGATAATGGTTCAGGTAAGAGCACCCTCCTGGATGTAATTTCAGGCTTTATTACACCTTCTTCTGGAAAAGTGATTATTAATGAAAGATACGATTTAAGTGTGTTAAATAGAGAGGCTTATAGAAGAAAACTGAGCGTTTCATTCTTTCCACCTGTTTTGCTTCCTGTAAACGATGAGAATTTACAGATGATAAAGGAACCATCTCTTGAAAAAATAGCGCAATCTATACTTAAGGACAAAAGTGGCTACAGGTTCACACAACTATCCTCTGGTGAAAAGCAGAAATTAAATATACTTTTGGCTTTAAGTAAGGATGCCGATTTTTATATTTTTGATGAGCCTTTTTCCAACATGGATAGAAATTCTGTAGAGTTCTTTAAGAAACTTATAATAGAGAGAACAATAAATCAGAAAAAGGGTCTAATAATGGTTTTGCATGAAGACTATAATCTTGAGAACGAAAAGGATTTTGAAACCCTGTACCTTGAAAAGATAAAAACACAGGAGGTATGAAATGTTTTTGTATTTTGTATTCCTCATAAGTTGTCTTTCTATAAAACCTGTCTATACATCAAAATCAATTAATTTAGAAACAGAGGGAAATAAACTCTACCGTATGATAACTGTTTATCCATCACTGGATTCGTTTCCTGAGGATTCCACTGTATTTTCTGTTGGTTTTGTAAAAGATAGTTTTGTTGTCCATGTGATGGCTTATCAAAAGGAAAAAATTGCTGCAAGCATCCTTAAAAACGACCAGGAAGACATTATGAATGATGACTGGATACTTGTTATGCTTGACACAGAAGGAAAGAGCAATTCAGCCTATTGCTTTCAGGCCAATCCTCGTGGAACAAAAAGAGACTTTATGCTTTCACAGGGGGGGAGATAAGTATGTGGAATGGGATGGTAAATGGAAGGTTGAAACGCAAAAAACAGATTATGGTTATTCAATGATGTTTGTCATTCCTTTAAGCACCATTACTTATGCTAAATCTGACTGGGGTATTAGAGTTGAAAGGTTTATTTCAGAAAAGGGTGAATTACAGGTGGTATGTAATACAGGTTCTTTTCAGGCACTTGATGGTATTGCATCCATTGAAATTGATTTTAATAAAATAGGGGATGTATTATCACAGGCAGGCAGAAGGTCATTTGAACTTCTACCATCATTTTATGTAAGGGGTTTTAGAAAAAATGCATCTTCATCTTCTGCCACTTACAGTATTATGTATGGAGGAAATATCAGAATAAAGAAACAAAATGCAATGGTCTTTGACCTGGCCATCCATCCTGATTTTTCAGATATAGAGGCAGACATTCAGGAAATCTCTATAAGCAGAAAACCCATTTACTATCCAGAAAAGAGGCCGTTTTTTATGGAAGGACGGGACCTTCTTGTAACTCCAGTCAATCTTTTGAGAACCAGAAACTTTGAGAATGTTGTCATGGGGCTCAAATTCTATACAAAGTCAAAAAAATATTCATCAATACTTTATGTTGTGAGGGACGAGGTTTTTGATACTATATCCTTCGGGAAGGTAAACTACAGCCCTGCAAAGGGTTACAATGTCGGAATTCAATATATTTTTCAGCCTGCATCGTATAAGTTTTTATCCTCAGACTTTACCTTTCCTCTATATAAGAGAAAAAACATGGGAGCCAGGTTCCAGTTTTCAAGAAGGTTTGACTCCACATCCAGTCTTGTATATGGGGAAATCTATAGAAGGTCGGAATTTACCGGGCTGAATGCGCATGTAAGTTTTACTCACATTGATAAAAAATTCCTTACTCCCCTTGCAACCCTTTATTTTGACGATGTGAACGAAATTATGCTGAATGTGGATTATGGAATATCCGCAGGAGGTGGTATATCTATAAAACCCTCTGTCTTTTTCTACCTGGATCGCTCATCTTCCACAGATACCATGATAGATAAATATTTCAGTGCATCCCTGTTGTTTACTAAGGGAAGGTTTTCATTTACGCTGATGCATCAAAAAGAGGATATGCCCTATTTACCTTATGATATTCCTCAAAAAGACTTCAGGTTTTCCGGTGCAAGCCTTGTTTATTCCAGTTCAAGTTATGAGAATCTGGAAGTTGATTATCTCAAGGGAAAATATCTCGGTTCTTCGGCAGATATAAAGTCTGTGAAACTCAAGTTAAACCCCTTTGGCGTGCTGAATATAGGTGTAAAGTTTGATGACTACTCATACGATAGAGAAAGTGGACTCTCTTCAGAAAGACTGCTTCAGGTATTTGGGATAGTATCAGCAAAGAGATTGCATCTTGTATTAAAACCTTATGCTGGTTATCGTTTTACTGAGGATGAAAAGAGTCTGTTTACCAAGAACATAGTATATCTGAGTATATCGGAAAATCTTGGACTTTATGGGGTTTTTCAGCTAAACCACATTAAAACAGGAGCACAGAACACCATAAATGATAGTGAACACACGATAAAATTCGTTTATAATTTTTGAGTACAGGGAGGGTTTAAATGGAATGGATAAATAAAAGTGACACCACAGAAAAAAAGGATTCTCTTTTGAGAAAAATATCCAAGGTGATATGTGCCTGTTTCCTTGTAAAGTGTAGAAAAGATAAACCACCTCTCAAAAAAGCAAAGACAAAGGATAAGGAAAATATACGATAACAGTGTCAGGGCACAGAGAAAGGCAAAAACACTGTGTCGATGTAGATAAAAGGGGAGAGTAGTGAAAGGTTATAATTAAATGGGTGTGGTATTTTTATTGTTCTGCAAAAAGTAGTATAATTTCCAGTTTCGTGGTTTTCCCAATATACTTTAATTTAAACAGGGAGTGTAAATGAAGGTCTGTCTGGCTCTTGGTGGAGGAGGGGCAAGGGGATATGCCCATATTGGTGTATTGCGTGGTTTATTTGAAATGGGAACAAAAGAGTTTTATGCTATTTCCGGTACCAGTGCGGGAGGAATGATTGCGGGCCTTTTTGCTATACACAAAAATCCAGAGGGTATTTATGAAAAGATTAAATCATTCAGAAAAAGCCCTTTATTTGAAAGTCTTCGGTTTCATGAGGTTTACAGTGAAAAAGATAAATTGAGAAAACTTTATAGTAATATACGTGAAAAGGTATTTGTTGCAAAAACGCTTGTATCTCAATCTTTTCTTGATGAAGAAACAAGAGACAGGGTTTTTGAATATCTTTATGGTAATGACACATTAATGGAACAGTACCATCCAAGACTCAGGATAATGGCAACAGACCTCATTAAAGGCATAGACATTGCATTTAGAGGTGGAAGTATGCACAAGGTCATGAAAGCGACAAGTGCTCTACCTGGAGCATTGCCGCCCGTAAGATTGGGGGATATGCTTCTTGTAGATGGTGGGATAACACACAATCTACCAATACTATCACTTTTAAAAGATGAATGCGATGTTATAATAGCATCCGATGTTTCAAGATCTTTACCAGAGAAAAAAGAATACAGAAATTCTGCAGAGATTCTCATAAGATGTGAATACATATCGCTCAGGAGACTGCAGGATATTGAGAGTCAGTTTGCTGATGTGATAGTTTCTCCGGATTTAAAGGAATTTGAATGGTATGAGTTTGATAAACTTGATGAGATTATTGAAAGAGGATACAGGGCTTTTGAAAGATCAAGACCCATGATTGACAGGGCAATGAACCTTTTCCAGAGAGCAAAAAAGAGATTAATCCTCAATAAAGAGCTAATTGACAGACTTACCGAGCATATAGTATATTTCCCGTAGCCGGGATATGTAATTTCTGATTATTCCTTATTTATCTGTTTGCTTGTGTCATCAAGTGAGCTGGCCAGCGTAAAGAGTAAGCTTCTCTTAAAGGTATTGTTCAGAAAAATAAGAACTTCCCAATCTCCCTCATCGCTGTAAGGTATATATGAGGCTATACAGGTTGAGAATTTATGCGGATACAATGGAAGATTTAACGAGTCTCTGACGTCTCCATCCGGGTCAACAAAGTAAAAGTAAACGGTTTCTGTGTCAGGAACGTCCTCCCATAATGTATAAACATTAACTGTGTCATCAATGTAGAAGTAATCAGTCACTTTTGCGGGCTGTCCATCAACAATTTCCAGTGAAAGTGTGGCATCTATAAGAACAGGCCCCTCTTCCACATTACTCTCACCTCCAACTACTCCTCTTTCGCCATTGCATGAAATGAAGAGAAACATCCAGAGGAATAACAGGGCTTTTGTGTATCTCATGATGTATATGTATTAAGCAAGATGCATATTATCATCTGTTTCAATGCCTTCCATTACTGAGGAAAGTTTCTTGTACATAAGAGCTTCCGTAATTAAAGTTAATGGAATGGTAAAAAGCAGACCCACCACTAAAAGAAGGGCACCTGCCACGTTTATGAGAATGAGTACAATGTCAATGCCGAATATTGTCCACCTGTAGCCACTGGTTAAATCTTTGGAATAATTCAAACTTTCTATAATACCAAGTTTCTTATCTACAATGGCGTATTTATAGAACTGGAACATTATCCCCAATATAATACCTGGTATTATCAATAATATTGTTCCAATGCCAACGATTAAACCATACAGTATGGATGCGATAAGAAAATTGAGGTAAACATCTCCTGCCGTGAAAAGGTCAAAGAGTTCTGGCTCCTTTCCGTTTAAATCGTTTATTATGATCTTCAGTACTCCTGCATTTATATAAATTTCAACGAGTCTTGCAAGTATATTACCAAGTCTTCCCAGTTTTTCCCCTATCAGGTAAACTGCAACCATGACGAGTACGTAAACGAGAATCATTGAAATATAGAAAACCATTCTCCGCTTAAAATATGCATATGCCTCTGAAATTAGTGTCCCGATACTAAGATCAATCATTTTATTATCCCCATTTCTCTACCAACCTCTCCTACAATATGGAGAGCCCTTTCAATCTGTTCCTCTGTATGAGTGGCCATTATGCTTGTTCTGAGTAACTGCCTGCCTGGTGGAACTGCAGGTGTTATAACAGGATTTGTATAAACTCCAGCCTCCATAAGCGCCTTCCAGAAGAAGAAGGTTTTTTCGTCATCTCCTATTACTATTGGAACAATGGGGGTTTCAGTATCACCAATGTCAAATCCCATTTCTTTGAGCCCTTCCTGCCACATTCTGGTATTCTTCCACAGGTTTTCTCTTCTTTCTTTATCGTTTTTTATAATATCAAGTGCAGCTCTTGCCGCTGCCACCATAGCAGGAGGAAGTGATGCACTGAATATCATCGGTCTTCCAAAGTGCTTTATATAATCTATGACTTTTGCATCTGCTGCCACAAAGCCGCCAAGTGAGGCGAAGGATTTACTGAAGGTGCACATGATAATATCAACCTCATCAAACATATTGAAGTGGTCAGCGGTTCCTGCACCACTGGGTCCGAGTACACCAATTGAATGGGCATCATCCACCATGAGTCTTGCTCCGTATTCTTTTTTGATTTCAACGAGTTCAGGGAGCTTTGCAATATCACCCTCCATACTGAAAACACCATCAACCACGATTAAAACTCCCTTTTCAGGAGGGATTTTGTCAAGGATTTTTCTCAGATGGTCCATATCATTATGCCTGAATCTTTCAACCTTTGCAAAACCCAACCTTGTTCCATCAACTATGGAAGCATGGTCCCATTTATCCAGAACCACCACATCGTTTCTACCTAAAAGTGCTGACATTATACCCAGATTTGTCTGATAACCTGTACTGAATACCAGTGCAGCCTCTTTGTGAACAAACTCTGCAAGTTCTTTCTCAAGTTCTATGTGAATATCTAAAGTTCCATTTAAAAACCTTGAACCACAGCTTCCTGTTCCGTATTCATCAATAGCCTTTTTCGCTGCCTCCATTATCTTTGGATGAGTTGTAAGTCCAAGGTAATTATTGGAACCAAACATTATCTTCTTTTTCCCATCAACGATAACCTCTGTATCTTCAGCAGACCCCACAGGATAAAAATAAGGATAGAATCCCATTTCTCTTGCCCTATCAGCCTCTTCAAATCTGTAGCACTTCTCAAATATATCCATCAGTCCTCCTCCTTTAAAATAACCTCTATATTATTTATCACATTTCGGAGACCTTCAAGGTCTTTTCCTCCACCCTCGGCTTTCTGTCTGTTTCCACCACCACCTCCCTTGATATACCTTCCCATCTTTTTGAGAATTTGGGCAGCATCTGCTTTTTCTGTGCTGCTGTATACAAGAATGTTGAAGTTATTGCCTCTTACAGCCGCAAGTACGAGGACGTATTCATCGTTCTTACTTGAAGATTTTACCACATCCATGAGTTTTCTGAGGAATCTTATGTCCACTCCTTCAAACTCACCGTAAAGGATGTTGATTCCGTCTGAAGTTTTTACATCAAGTTTCTCTTTTGCTAAAGATGCCATCTTCCCGTATATTCTGTCAATCTTCTCATCCTTTTCCTTGATGTCTTCCTGAAGTTTCTTTATTTTATCAGATAGTGTTTCAATGCTACCGCCCACAATGCTCTGTATGTCTCTTAGGACGTCAGTATGGAACTGAATAAGTTGTAGGGCTTTTTTGCCCGTATATGCCTCTATGCGGCGGATGTTGGAACTTGACGCCTCTTCTTTTACGATTTTGAAAAGTCCAATATCTCCCGTTCGGTTGACATGAGTTCCTCCACAGAGTTCTATAGAAAAGTTATCAATTTTAACGACTCTGACAGTTTCGCCGTATTTACCTTCAAATAAGGCCATTGCACCGATTTTTAGGGCATCATGATAGGACATGTAGGCAAATTCTAAAGGTATATTTTCAATGATTTTTTCATTGACGAGCCTTTCCACCTCTTTTAATTCTTCATCTGTCATAGCCTTAAAATGCAGGAAATCAAATCTCAATCTGTCAGGCTCTACGAGAGAGCCTTCCTGTCTTACATGGGTCCCGAGAACTTCTCTTAAAGCAGCATGCAGAAGGTGTGTCGCTGTATGTGCCCTCATGCTTCCTTTTCTGAAGTCTTCGTCAACTGTAAGAATGGCTTCAACAGGTTCGGTTATTTCTGGAAAGTCACCCTTTACCACATGAACGATTTCGCCCATTATCTTCTGCACATCAACAATTTCAAATCTGAGTTTTGACTCCTTATACTCAAACTCCACAAAGCCCCTGTCGCTTACCTGTCCTCCACTTTCAGCGTAAAATGGAGTTTTTGTAAAGACAAGAAAGGTTCTGTCCTTTACTTTTGCGAACTTTATCAGTTTACCTATTGCTTTAAGAGTCTCATAACCGACAAAATGACTGCCCTTTTGTTGTGATAAAACCTTCCATTCCGTTATTTCAAATTTCGCCTTTTCTTTTTTACGTGCTCTTTTCCTCTGTTCAGCCATAAGATTATGGAAGGTTTCAAGATCAAGGACAAGACCGTATGTTTCGGCATACTCCTCAATAAGGTCTATTGGAAGTCCATAGGTGTCATAAAATGTGAAAACCACCCTTCCCGAAAGCACTCCTGTATCTTTTGCTTTTTCAAATTCTTCTCTGAGTTTCGGGAGATTACGGGCTATGTTTTCAATGAACCTCTCCTCCTCTTTCTTTATAATAATCTCAATCTCAGCCTTTTTGGCAGATAGTTCAGGATAAGCCTCTTGCATTATATCTATTACAACAGGAACAAGTCTGTAAAGTATGGGCTTATCTTCATAACCAATTTTTTGAGCAAATCTATGAGCACGTCTTAAGATTCTTCTTAATACATAACCCCTTCCGTAGTTAGAGGGATATATACCATCAGCAATAGCCATGGTTAAAGCCCTTGAATGGTCTGCCAGTACCCTGAAGGGTGCACCATCTTCTCCTTTTGAATATTTAAGTCCAGTGATTCTTTCAATTTCCTCTATTATGGGCATGAAAAGGTCAGTATGAAAGTTGGAATCTACCTTCTGCAATACACGTAAAATCCTTTCAAGTCCCATACCAGTATCAATGTTTTTCTTCGGAAGTGGGTGAAGCTTTCCCTCTTCGTCACGATGATACTGCATGAACACAAGGTTCCACAGTTCAAGAAATCTCTCACCATCATCTTCGGGAGTTTTCTGATTGGGGTCTTCTTCCTCTCCAAGGTCGTAATGTATTTCAGAAGATGGACCACATGGACCAGTATCACCCATTTCCCAGAAATTATCCTTTTCTCCAAGCCTGAGAATTCTCGCTTCTGGCACTCCTATTTCATCTTTCCATATTTCATAAGCCTCATCGTCGTCTCTGTAAACAGTAACCCATAGTTTTTCCTTATCAAGTCCAAAGACCTCTGTAAGTAACTCCCACGCAAATTTTATGGCATCTTTTTTAAAATAATCTCCAAAGGAAAAGTTACCAAGCATCTCAAAAAAGGTGTGATGCCTTTTTGTAAACCCAACATTGTCAAGGTCATTGTGTTTACCACCAGCTCTCATACATTTCTGGCAGGATGTTGCACGTTTAAAAGGGGGTTCTTTTTTCCCAAGGAAATAGTCCTTAAATTGATTCATACCTGCGTTGGTAAAAAGCAAAGTAGGGTCACCATAGGGAAGTAGTGGTGAACTGGGAACGGGTATGTGTCCCTTATTTTTAAAGTATTCAAGAAATGTTTTTCTTACCTTATTTGCTGTCCACTTCATTGAAAAGCCCTCCTCATCATTCTTATTTTTATTTCAAACTCAAGTCTTTCAAGCCTTGAGAAGGCATCCCACAGGGATGTACCCCCGACTATCACACCATGTTTGTGCAAAACCAGAGCAAGGCTGTTTTTAATTTTCTCTTTTACCTCTTTTGCCAGTTCCTTTGAGCCAGGCTCTCTGTATGGTACAAAACTTATTTTCCCCACAAAATCTCTGGTCTCTGCAAGTTGTGGCGTGTACTCGCGTGGCATAACGAAAGAGTAGGATGTTGCATGGGGTGGATGTGCATGTATTATAGCCTTTACGTCGGGTCTCTGTTCATATATCCACAGGTGCATGTAGATTTCACTTGAAGGTCTGTTTGTTCCACTCAGTATAGCACCTTCTCTATTAATAACAACAAGGTCCTCCTCTTTCAATTTTTCCTTTCTTCTGCCAGAGGGGGTTATAATGATCCGTTCATTGTCAATTAGAGCACTTATATTCCCGTCTGTTGCAAGGATAAAATTTTTTTGATACAGCAGTTTTCCTATTTCAAGGATATCATTTACTATTTCCTTCATATTACATAAACTCTTTTAAAACCTCTGGAAGCTCTATTTTACCTGAGTCTGTATAATAAGTTTCAAGTAGAGCAATGAAAACTCGTGGAGTTGCAAGTCCAGAACCGTTTAAGGTATGCACATATTCAGGTTTTTTCTGCCCCTTTCTTCTGAACCTTGTCATGGTCCTTCTTGCCTGAAAGTCCTCTGTATTTGAAATGCTTGAGACCTCAAGCCATCTTTTCACCCCTGGTGCCCATACCTCAAGGTCATAGGTTTTTGCGGCTGAAAATCCAAGGTCAGCTGTGCATAGTTCAACAACCCTGTATGTAAGTCCTAATTGTTTCAGCAGTTCCTCTGCATCTTCCCGCATTTTTTCCAGTTCCTCATAGGACTCTTCAGGTTTTGTGAATTTAAAAAGTTCAACCTTATGAAACTGATGTAATCTAATTATACCCCTCACATCCTTCCCGTAGGAGCCAGCCTCTCTCCGAAAACACGGAGTAAATGCCATATATTTGAGGGGCAGAACATCCTCATCAAGTATTTCATTCCTGTGAAGGTTTGCAAGCGGCACTTCGGCAGTTGGTATAAGGTAAAGGTCATCCTGTGTTTTATAGAGTTCTTCCCTGAATTTTGGTAACTGTCCTGAGCCATAGAGTATTTCTTCTCTGACAAGATAAGGGGGTAGAATCTCAGTATAACCCTTCTTTTCGTTCTCTCTCAGGAAAAAGTTAATCAATGCTCTTTCAAGTTTTGCTGCGAAGGACTTAAAGAGATAAAACCTTGAACCTGAGAGATTGGCGGCCCTTTTTAAGTCTATAATGTCAAGTTTCTCACCGATTTCCCAGTGGGGTGGGGGATTGGCAGAAAGGGGTTTTTTACCTTCGTGCTCCTTTATAACCCTGTTATCAGCCTCATCCTTTCCGAAAGGCACACTTTCATGAGGAATATTCGGTATAAAGTAAAGGGCATCTTTTAACTTTTCTTCCACATCTTGCAGTTCTTTTTCATAGGATTTTATCTTTTCAGCCAGTGCTTTAAGTTGATTTAACACCTCTTCTGCATCTTTACCCTCTTTCTTCAGTTCTGGAATAAGTTTACCCTTTTCATTTCTCTCCTTACGCAGGTCATCAAGTGCCTTTTTCAGAAATCTCACCCGTTCGTCCATTTGAGCAATCTCATGGGCAACCTCAGGGTTCTGGCCCCTTTTTTCAAGAGCCTTTTTCAGGTCTTCTATATTCTCTCGGATATATTTCGGGTTAATCATAGACTAATATTTTAACTCATAACTAAAAGAGAGGCAAAGACACCGCTATTTCTCAAAAATAATCTTATCGGAGCAAGATGGATTTCCTCAAAAAAAGAAAGACGATAAAGTATCACAATGTAACGAATTATAAAACCTTGTAGAGCATAATGGAGAGAACTTAAAAATGAGTTTATATATACTGTATTGAGTATGTGGAGTTGACATAAAGGTCTACCGGGTGTTTTTAAAGCACCTTAACAACAGAGCGAGCATGTAAACAAAAACAATGATTCAAAATTTTATAATAAGATGAAAATGGTAGTGATAGGGATGATGGATAAATGTGTTAAGATGTCCTCTGATGCCCCCACAAGATAAATAATTTCCTGTACCTCATTTTTGTCCTCCTTCCCTATCTTATTATCCTCCCAAAAGGGAATTCTGCATAATAAATATCAAATCTATCATTCTCATCCCTTATCTTTAACTTCGCACCCTCTGCATCAAACCACAGTACATATACTCTTCCACGAGTATCTATTGCAATGTTTGGACCATACGAATTCAATTCATCATTTGAAATATTGAGCGGGTATGTGTATTCATTGTTGTTGTTATCCTGTGGTTGTGTAGGCAGTTTCTTTTTGCATCCTCCGCCCATTGCAATCACCATCAATACTGCCATCATGGCATACTTTATTATACTGCCTGATATATCTGACACTTTTACCTTCATTTCATACTTTACCTCCTTTTTTTATTTGTGTCACTTTTTATATTATAGTGGGGAGAGGAGTTCTGTCAAGAAGTGAAACCCTCTAACTGAATACTCTGTGCTGGATTTGTATTGAATTTATTTAAATTTAACTCTGCAGTTTAGAGAATTGTATTTAACATGTGTTATCATCTATCCATTTAAGATAGGTGGAAAGTCCCTTTTCTATAGGTAGGGCTATTATTTCTGGGACTTCGTAGTTGTGTAATGTCTTGATTCTTTCTTCAATTTTATCATACAGTGTCTTACGGCTCTTGATAAAGAGCAGATATTCCTCTGAGCGCTCCACCTTACCCTTCCATGTATAGAAACTTTCTACTTCTGGTAAAATCTGAACACATGCAGCAAGCTTTTCACCAATTAGTGTTCCTGCTATTGTTTCTGCAATATCTTTTGAGTCAGTTGTTGTTATAATCATAATATATTTTTCCATGGTGAATTCTCCATTCAGTGCACAAAGAGGTAAACAAGAATAGTCACAATGAATGCTCCCACTATATCAAGCACAATACCTGTCTTAATCATTTCCTTCAAGGCAATTTTCCCGCTTCCAAACACAATGGCGTTGGGTGGGGTTGCAACAGGTAACATGAAGGCAAAACTTGCAGCGAGAGTCCCGCCTATTACAAGTGGAAGAAGCGGCAGCCCGGTTGCCTGAGCCACACCGATTATAATGGGTATAAATGCATTGCTTGTTGCCGTATTGGATGTAATTTCAGTAAGGAAATCAAGTGAAATAACAACTATAAACAACGCCACCACGAAAGTTGCAGGTGCCATGATACCTCTAAGAACTCCCCCTATCTGTGCGGCAAGTCCTGATTTAAATACCTGTGTACCAAGTGATAGTCCTCCTCCAAATAAAAGGAGTGTTGACCAGTCTATTCTTGAAAGGGATTTTATCCCAAGTGTGAATTCCATTTTTTTGAAGTCTGTGGGTATGATGAAGAGTAAAGATGCACCAAGTATTGCAACTACCTTTTCATTCAGGTATTTATGGAATACAGAGTAAAGATTCAGAAGTTCAGCAAAATGCGTAATTTTTCCGATGGCTCTCATTAAACCTGGCAATACCCACAGTATAACCACAAGGGTAAAAACTATGAGTATATTCCTTTCACCCTTTGACATGCTGCCGAGGGCCTCTTTTTCCTCCATTACCTTTTTGTGCAATTCTTCACTTTTTATATCGGGTTTTTCTATGGCGAAATACATGTAAAGGAGAAGGAAAAGGAGTGTTAATAGTGAAACGGGCACAGCAAAGAGCATCCACTGGAAAAAGCCTATGTCGTATCCCAATTTTTTCAAGAAACCGAGGGCTATAAGATTGGGTGGTGTTCCAACAGGAGTGGCAATTCCACCAATGGAGGCGGCATAGGCTATTAAAAGAAGTATTCCCGTGTGAGTGCTCATCTTTTTACCCTTGCCTTCTTCAATCATGTTTAACATCCCTAAAGTAATGGGAAGCATCATTGCAGTTGTGGCTGTATTGCTCATCCACATGGAAAGAAAATATGGAATAAAGGCAATGGCAAAAATAAGGCCAAAAAATGAGGAAGTTACCCATTTTTGTGATAGAAGATAGAGGGCTATTCTTCTGTGCAGGTTGTGTTTTATCATTGCATCCGCAAGTATAAAACTGCCAAGAAACAGCATAACTATGGGATTTGAAAATGCGCTGAAGGCCTCTTTTGTACCTGTTATTCCAAGCGGCACCATAAGTGCAGCCCCTAAAAGAGCGGTTATGCCAATGGGTATTACTTCAAAAAGCCAGAATACAATTACAAATGCAAAAAGTGCAAGGAGTCTATGGGCACTTCTGGGCATGGCCATGGGCCACAGATACACGACCAAAAACACAAAAGGCCCAAGAAAGAATCCAGTTTTTTTTCTGAGTTCTCCTTCAAACATAAAAGACTCCTTTTATTTGATATAAAGAATTTATTCTGTATGTTGTTTCTCAACGAGTAGCGTTACCGGACCGTCGTTTTCTATGTAAATTAGCATTTTTGCTCCGAATTTGCCTGTTTTTACAGTAAGATTATAAGATTTAAGAAAATCAAGAAATTTTTCAAACAGCTTTTCTGCTATCTCTGGTTTTTCTGCCCCATCAAAGGATGGTCTTCGGCCTTTTTTTGTGTTCCCTGCCACTGTGAAATTGGATATGGCCAGAATGTCACCTTCTATATCCATTACAGACAGATTCATTTTACCATTTGAATCTTCAAATATACGTAGATTGACACACCTGTCAGCAACCCATTTAAGTTCCTTTTCTGTGTCGTTTTTTTCAATGGCACAGAGCAGAACTATTCCTTTTTCTATCTCCTGCTCTGTGCCGGTATCTTCAATAAATACTTTTGCTCTCCGAACTCTCTGGAGAACGACTTTCAATTTATAGCTCTTTTGCCAGTTTTAGAATCTCTTCTGCAAACATTTTTATGGGTTCTGGAACAAGTCCCATCTTCTTGAGGTCGTTGCGGAGTTTTGATACCATCTTTGGGGTATCTATTTTCAAAGGACAGGTTTTCTTACATCTTCCACATCTAAGACATGTATATGCCATTGGAGCTGATTCTTTGAATCCTACGGTTGTGAAGGCATCCCAGATTGTTCCGATACCACCCAGATACTTTTTGCCGTAGTATCCAGCAGTTATTTCATAAACAGGACATTCGTACAGGCATGCTCCACATCTCAAACAATAGAGGGCTTCCCTGTACACAGGGTCCTTTGCCATCTCTGTTCTGCCGTTGTCAAGAAAGATAACGTGAAGTTCTTTAGGGCCATGTGCTCCGTAAGTTATGACTTTTTCAATATCACCTGTTTTGGAAGGCCCTGAAATGATGTTGAGATAGGCGGGCATCTTGTAGTTAGCATATCTCCATGTGACTTCAACGGTTTTAAAGGCGTCCTGAAGGGTGGGTACAACCTTTTCCATACCAATGAGGGCTATTTCAACAGGTGGTGCTCCTGTTACAAGTCTTGCATTACCTTCATTTTCTATGATGAACATACTGCCTGTGTCTGCGGAAATCACATTGGCACCATTTATACCGAAGTGGGCATTGAAATACTTGTCTCTCAAAATCTTTCTTACTGCATTTACCATCTCGGGGATGTTTCTGTGGTCAATTTTTTCGCCCGTGTACTTTTCAAGAAGTTCCGCCACCTTTTCTCTTGGCACATTTATAGCAGGTGCAAGAATGTGCATGGGCCTGTTCCCGAGAAGTTGAGTGATGAACTCTCCAAGGTCAGTTTCAAAAACCTCATTTCCTTTTTCCTGAAGGTGATGTCTTAAACTGATTTCCTCTGCTGTAAGGGATTTGCTCTGAACAATGGTTTTTCCTGTTCCTATTATTCTATCAAAAATTTTAAGCGCTTCATCTTTGTTTTTGGCCTTATAGCAGTGACCATGGTTCTCTTCTATGGCCTCGCAGGCTTTATCTACCAGTTCTTCCATGTGCTCTATGGAGTACTCTTTAATTCTCCTCACCTCGTCTGCCATAACAACTGTATGGGGGTATTTGTTCAGTGCCTGTTGTCTGTTTTTTCTAAAAGCAGCAATGGCACGACCGAGAGCGATTCTCACAGTTTCATTTTCTGCGCCCTCTTTTACTATCCTTTCAACATACTCGTTATAAATTTCATTAACATTCTTTTCTGACATTTTATCCCTCCAGTGCCTCTTCAACTATGTTTGAAAAGAACTTTACCTCCACATTGTGTTTTCCAAATTCCTGTCCTGCCTTGAATGCGTGATAACCGTTTGCACAGGTAGAGGTGACTATGTCGGGAGTCTGGGGCATAACGTATCTGTCTATTACGTTTTTTGCCACATGCTTCATAAGGGGTTGCATGATAATTTCAAGCCAGCCTCCGGGACATGGTGATGTATCCCATGGCTTTAAGTTCCTCACTCCAACCTCAAGTTCGGGATGGTATATTTCAACGAGTTCAAGCCCTGGAATTGCCTTTAAAACCTCTCTTGGCTCCTTTACCACATTGGCGTATCTTCCGAGCCTGCAGCCATCATGTATGAGCACTCTCTTTTTATACTCTTTAAACTTGAGTCCTGGAAGATTGTCATAGAGATACTGGGTAATATGCACCATTGGAATGGGAAGTTCAAAACCCTTGTTCTTCAGAGTGAAATTCCATGCATAGTACGATGCAGCATAAGGTGTTACGGCTATTGTAACTCCGTGTTCTTTTACGGCTTTTTCTATCCCTTTTATTATCACAGGTGCTATCTTTTCAAGTTCATCAGCGTAGCCAAGTCCAGAAAGACCCTCAGCACAGGTTACTTCGTCCTCGTGAATCACATAGTCCACCTTCATTTTTTTAAATAGATTTACAAGGCCTTCATTTACCTCGGGTATGTTCAGGTGCTCAGAAGAGCCCCACCCGTATATAAGTACCTTTTCCATGATACCTCCTACTTTGTTAAAATTATAACTTACTTCCTTTGAAAAGGCAAACATACATGGAGGTTCTGTTTGCCCATACAACCATTGAAACTTATCATTTTGACATGAATTTACTTCTGGCGATTGTTCTTTCGGGGATAATTCCTCTTAAAAATTATACGAATTATTCACTGATACTGGATTTTTCTGTATGCGACTCATCTATTTTCCTTGCAACAAACGGTGGCGTAATCAAATTCAGGGATGTGGTCCAGGAGGGTGATTCTGCTGTATATAAAGGGTTCAGTCTTTATGGAAGTGCTCATGGCCTTCCTCATAACATAGTGCTTTCCGTTTGTGCTGAAAATGATACGGTGTGGGCAGTCCCTTTGAATTCAGGGTTATATTATAAACTTCCTTATAGCAATGAGTTTAGAAGGTATTTTATCCCATATGCAGGTATAAAAAGTGCGAAAACGGTTAGAAAAAGCGATGATATCATGTTTCTTCAACTTGCAAGGTCGCTTCTCCGTATAAAACTCAATGGCAATCTGGATCCAGACGATGATAATGTCTTTGTAATAACCTCTGATAGCACTGGTGCTATTGATGTGTATGGGGATACACTGTATTATTCAAAAAAAGATACGCTGTTTGTTCAGCATGTGCTTTTACCTTCTCCAGAGGATGCAATTGTGTTCCCACAGATAATAACCGCTGTTTTGAAGAAAACAAACATTGTGGTGGGAACAGAAGGTGGGGTTTATATCAAAGATGGAAATACTTTCACACATTTTCAGACAGGTCGTGTGTACAGCCTTTATGAAAAGAATGATACGATATTTGCCGCATGTTCAGATGGAGCATACCTGATTCATGACGGAACGATTAACCACATTGATACCGACAAATCTCATGCATTTTTTGAGTTTAAAGGTAGAATGTTCACAAATAGAATCACATCAGCCACAAATGTTTATTACAATGGGGGGCTTTACGCCCTTTTTGATAACGGTTTTATTCCTCTTTATTCCGGTATCCCAACCAATTTTATAACAACCATGGGGACAGATGGAAAGAACCTTTTTGTGGGCACCCTTGATTGGGGAGATAAACCCATGTATTTAAAATCAAAGGCTTTCTGCATTAACCCGAAGACTAATAGCGTGTTTTTTGTTGACTCTATTGGAAATTCAACATCGGATGCTATTAGAATTGTAAGATATGGTAATAAAAAGGTCTTTTTTGGAGCCTATGCCCTTGATTCAAAGGGTCTTTTTGTTTACGATAACGGTGTTGTGGAGCACTTAACCCATTTCCCATCCCTCTTGTTTACTGACCTGTGGGTAGGGGAAGATACATTTCTTGCCCTGTGGGGAGATGGAATATACAGATGGAGTGGTGGGAACACTTCCATGCTCTATGATGTCAATTATCCTTCTTGGATTTCCGTGGATGCTAAAAGGAGGGTATGGATCGGCACAGAGGCATCAGGTATTGTGGTCGTTGACGCCATGGGAAATGTGATAAGAGCCATAAACTATGAACTTCCTTCTCCTGCTATCACAGCGCTTTTGAGTTCGGATTCCTTAATGGCTGTTGGTACTGATGGCGGTCTTGTACTCTTTGATATGAATTTCGTTCCGCACAGAATAATGAGCAATACAAGAATACGCAGTCTTGCCGTGGATAGATTTAGAAGACTCTATGCCCTGACTGATTCTGCTCTGTATTTCATAAACACCTCAGATTACACTGCCAGAATGCTTCTTTCCTCCCCACCTATTGTTCCAGTTCAGGCAGCAGACTGGGAGGTGAGAAACGTTCTTGTTGTTGACGATGATTTAAACATGTACGTTGGTGGAAAAGAGGGGATACTTGTCTTAAAATTAGATGAACCAGAATATGGCAAAGGGAGTATAAAGGTTTTTCCAAATCCTGTGATAAGAGGTGAAAAAATTACTGTTTGTGCCGAATCCTCATTTATTGTAACCACACTTAATGGCAAAAAAATAGAGAAATTCAATGAAGGATGCCATGTATTATCCACAAAAAACCTTTTCCCCGGTCTTTATATTATCACAACAAAAGATGGGGAAAGAGGCAAATTTGTCATAAAGGAGAAAAGATGAAGACCTATCTTGATTGCTTTCCGTGTTTTATGAGGCAGGCGCTTTTTGCAGCGAGGATTTCAACGGATGATGTTAAATTGCAGAGAAAAGTCCTTGACAGAGTGGCAGAGGAGCTTAAAAAGTTTCCACTTGATGCAACTCCTGTGGAAATGGGGGAGAGGATACATGGTATCGTGAAAAAGGTGACGGGTAATATAGACCCTTATAGGGAGGAGAAACGAAAGTATAATGAACTTGGTATGAAAATGCTTCCTGAACTGAGGAAGCTGGTCAATGAGGCAGATGACCCACTTTTAATGGCAATCAGGATAGCCATTGCAGGAAATATTATAGACTTTGGCTCTTTATCTGAATTTGATGTTGGAGAATCTTTGAAGCAGGCACTATCACAGGATTTTGCTATTTTTGATTATGAGAAGTTCAAAGAGGTTCTTGAAGATGCTAAAGAGATAATGTACATAGGTGACAATGCAGGAGAGATATGCTTTGACAGGGTGCTTGTGGAGGTCTTAAATAACATGAAAAAAAAGGTGTACTTTATAACGAGAGAAGAGCCTGTTATAAACGATATAACGATTGATGATGCCGAATTCTGCGGACTTTCCGAGGTAGCTAATGTTATGTCCTCCGGATCAACGGCACCGGGCACCATAATAAAGCATACCACATCTGAATTCAGGCAGTTGTTTTATGAGGTTCCCATGATAATAGCCAAAGGACAGGGCAATTACGAGACACTTTCAGATGAAAAAAGGCCAATTTTCTTTTTGCTTAAGGTCAAGTGTCCTGTTGTTGCAAAGGACATAGGCGCAAAAAATATGGACATAGTTCTTAAATACAACCTTTCATGAAGTTAAAGCTTCCCATTGGTGAAAGGTACTATGACATGTTTATTATGAGGGAAATGGCCTTTTTGGTATATCCCCTGAATGTCTGGCGCCGTAGCCTTGTTAAAGGTTTTTTAGATTTTTCTTATGAGTTAAGCCCGAGGCCGAAGAAAATACTTGAAGTTGGATGTGGCAACGGCTTTTTTACAAGGCTTTTATCCTATCGTTTCCCATCTTCAAAAATATTTTCCATTGATACCTCTCAAAAATCAATAGACCATGCGAAAAAGAGGCATCTATCAAATGTATCCTTTAAAAAGGCTGATTTTTTTGAAATAGTTGGAACTTTTGACCTTATAGTGAGTCTCCATGTGTTCATACTTCTTGATACGGATAGAGCCTTCCTCAAGATAAAATCCCTGCTCTATGATGATGGCCTTGCTTTTCTGACCTACACAAATAAAACACCGTTTACTGAACTTCATAGAAGGTTTTATAATGTGGTGGTTGGTGATAGAATTGACTTCAAAACACCTGAAAGTCTTATTAGAATAGCTGAAAAACATGGCCTGGAAGGCAGAATAATTGAATTAAACTATCAGGAAGGAAGTTTTGCACTCGTATTGAGTAAGTTATAGTATCGTCAAAATCGCCAGAAAGTGCAGAATACTGCCCGCAAGGACAAAAAGATGCCACACGGCATGATGAAATTTAAACCACTTGAAGAGGTAGAATACCGCTCCGATTGTGTAAGAGAGGCCGCCGGCAACAAGTAGCCATAGGCCAGATGATGGCATTGCATGAATAATAGTCCTGATAAATAGTACCACAATCCAGCCCATTAGAATATAAAGAAGGGTTGAAAGAAAGGTAAACCTGCCTGTAAAAAACACCTTAAATAGAATACCTGTAATTGCAAGGGCCCATATAAGTCCGAACAGAAACCATCTCTTCCATCCCTCCATTATTAAAAATGTGAACGGAGTGTAAGTGCCTGCTATGAGCAAATAAATAGCTGAGTGATCAAAGATCCTGAAAATGTTTTTAGCTTTTCCGGTGAAACTGTGATACAGGGTTGAAGCAAGATAAAGAATAAAAAGTGTCGCACCGTAGATACTCACACTCACAACATACCTGGGTCCCCTGTGCACTGAAAATACAACAAGGAGCACAATTGCCACTATTGAGAAAATAACTCCTATGCCATGTGTTATAGCATTGGCTATTTCCTCACCTTTAGTGTGAATTTCCTGTCTGTCCATACTCCTGTCCTTTCAGAAAAATGTAAAGCACAATTAAGAGGGGAATAATGACACTTAACAGCCCATTTATAATGTAAATCCCACCCATTTTGAATAGTGCGGCTATGTCATTAAAGGGAATGAAGTACAGAGTAACACCTATTGAGAATGCCATTATATTGTCCTGTATAAATAGCCTCTCACTGAGTACGAGTGATAGAGCGATTAATAAAGATGCTATAAATACAGACGCGAATTCTGAAAGTGTATGTGGTGTAGGGGAAAAAAGGATACTCCCCAGTAAAATTATCAGCGCGGTTTTCACAGGTATGGAAAATCGCTTTATTCCGTAAAAATACAGCACTATAACGGGGGTAAATATAATAAGCATAAGCACGGTATTTGAGGATACAGCAAAAAATTGAAATGGATTCACAAGAAGAACATGTCTGGATACAACAAGGTCATGCACAGGAAGGCCAAGTTCAAGAAGTAATCTGTAAATTATAATGTGAGTACCTTTAAATAACGCCCATGCAAGGAATCCACCTGATATTGAATTAAAAGTAAACAAATGGCCTTTATTGAATTTGTGCAGGTCCTCCAGAGAAAAGATAAATGCCCATAGAAATAGTGAAAACACCCAGGCAAATATCAGGCCAGTTAAAATGCCCACAACGCTCTGGGTTAAGAAACTGGTATAGGGTATGGATGTATCGTAACTCGCAATATACCTTTCAAGAGAAAATGGCACTCCTGACAAAAGAAGTATAAGTGCTGGAACAAGTAAAGAGTAAGCAATTTTTATAACTTTCACTTTGAAGTTTTTGAAAAATACAGCAAGAATTAGTATTACAATAATAAAGAACAGAACACGCATAAGCAGGTAAAGTGTTGAAATTATTGTGCCTTTGTTGTGCTCTCTCACAAATCTTTCCGGTATATGATAAAATTCAGTAAATCCAGAAACATTGCCACCTATGACATTAACTTTAATTCTAAATCTGGCATCTTTTATCGCTCTCGTGGTATCTTCAAAAACAAAAAGATAGTCTGTTCTGTTCTTGAGTTTTTTCTCCTCTGCTGAAATAGTTATGATGTTGTAAGACGGAAATCCTCTCTTGTTTAAATAGTTAATGGCAATCTGATAGGCAGAATCCTTGCTCACATAAGGCATGTACGCTGTTTCAGGAAGCATAATTGACTGGCTATATAGTTTTCCAGAAAGTTTTGCAAAGAGGCGATACTCGTGTATCTTCTCAGGTTCAAAGAACCTCATATAATAAAAGTTGAGTGGCATGTGTTTTATATAATTTTTTAGTCCTGAAATACCCCTTTGAGTATAGATATAATATGCTTCCAATCCCCTCTCTCTGGTAATACTCTTTATTGTAAATACGCTTTTTTGTGGGTGAACTTTATTTTTTGCAATTTTCAGGAGTTTATTTTTAACCCTTAATGGATTTTCAATATCACTGATGGTACCAGGATAAGGGGCTTTGAAAAGCATACCTGCAAAAAGAAGTAAAATAGCCAGTGGTGCAAATTTGTACATGGGAGGTTTTACTTCTTCGGGTTCAGGCAGTGTAAAATCTGTTGCTTCTTCTTTTGGTTCTTGAGACGTCTTTTCAGAATTAAACAGATCTTCATCAACAATGAACCCTTTATTTTTAATCACGCCCATCAATCCATAAACAAATGGAATTATGAAGATAAATACGAAGATGGCATTTAACACTTTTATCGCAACAGGAAAGTTTGTGAAAACAACATAACTCATAAGAAATGCATCATACGTATAATGCCAGACAACGGTTGCAAGTATGCCGTATCTGAGCATTGCAATACCGGCTATAATCCCCATAAGTGATACCTCAATCCCCCTCACATAGAAAGGCATTTGAGGATAAGACGAATGGAGAAATCCCCAGAGCACCGCAGGAAGCACAAGTGCCGCAATAAGTCCAAGTTTCTTTCTGTAAAATTGAATGGGGAAAAACCTTGCCATACCCTCTTCAAAGAGTGCAGGTACAATACCCATAATCGGCATAAGGAAGGGCAGGTAAGAGAGCATCACACTGTTGTCATAAAGTACATCCGGAGGACTCCAGAAACCTATTTTCTTTCCCAGAATGTAGTAAGATATAACAAGAGCCATATCAAAGGCAACAAGCGTATAACCAGCATATATAGACTTCAAAAATTCCTCGGTTTCCCATGTTTTTTTCTTAAAAAATGAGGATAGACGGAGTTTACCCTTGAGTGCAGGATATGTAAGATTGCCTGCCATATAGAACATGAAAACAAATGCTCCCATGAGAATACCCTGCAAAAGTCCACCGAGTATGAGTTTTATATAAAAGACCGTGGGGCTGTCCAGGGTAGAGTAGCCCATTATAAAACTTGCAGGTGAGGAATTTATAGTTATCGTAAAATACGCTATGGCAGTGGCTATTGCAAGATAAAGAGGAGGTTTAAAGTTTTCCCTTTTTCTCTCTTTAAGCACACGAAAGGCAAGAAAAAAGGCGGGAACAAACAAAAGAAGGATAGCAAAAAATGTGTCAACTGTCTGAAGTAGATTGTTGCCTGACCTTGTTTTTCTGTACTTCTTCAGCCATACTTCAGGAATTTTGAGATAGGTTTTATAAAGTGATACCGTGTTTCCTGAGATTTTTACGTCCACCCTCTTATGTGCGTTCTTTACGGTAAATGAGGTATCCTCAAATTCAAAAAGGTAATCGGTTCTATTTTTGAGTTTTTCACTCTTTGCCTTAACGAGTTTTAATAAGGAAGGTCTGTAACCTGAAGATTTAAGAAAACCCGTTGCAATTAAATAGGCGCTATCACGAGGAACAGTCGGTATCATGGAGTCTTCAGGAAGGTCTATAAAAAATCCAACAAGGTTGCCGGTTTCAGGATTATAACCTGCGAAAAACTGCAGTTTCTTGCCGGGTTTGAAGAGTCTGACATACCAGTACCAGACCTTTACGTCTTTCTTAAGAAGTGCGTTTAATGTGTCAAGTCCCAGTTCTCTATCTATGTAAATCTTGGCATTGTTGTCATGGCTTAAAAATGCACCTTTTTTATAAGACTTTTGGGGAAAATTCAGTCTCTGTGCCAATTTTTCTGCCTTTTCAATGGCCTCTTTTCTTTTTAAATTAAAGTGCAGGGATGCCTCAGGAAATGCTTTCCTGAAGTTTTTTCTCACATAGAGTGTAGAGAATATAAGCACCATTGTTAAAACAAAAAATTCCAAAATGTCCTTTCTACTTATGGGTTTTCGCATGGTAGCCTCCCTTATCGTTCCATATCTTAATATCCAGTATAGGTGTTTTATCAATGAGGTCTATACCTCTGACATAAATAATATTGTTTTCTATTTCCTCTATCTTTGTGATGCTTGTGGCTATGGGATTGGGTCTTGAGGGTGAACGTGTGGCAAAAATACCTCTCGGCTGGCCATCGCACCTTCTTTTTACTACAGGACCTTTATATTTTGCAAGGTGCAGGTAACTTATAACCAGTATGGTATCGCCGGGAAACAATCCAAAAATACATTCTCTATATTCAGGAAAGATGATTATTTTAGCGATTATGTCACTTTCATCAGGGTCAGGGGGAGTACTTTTTGGGTCTTTATATGGGGTTTCTATATATCCTATTGGTTTAAAAATGATTTCAGTAATATCCATGTCTCATGAAGTTTTTTACTATTCTTGCAAAAGGCAAGGGATGATTGATTGCTACAATACCGGTTATTTTCCCTGCTCTTTCAGAAACCATATAAAGCGATTTTTCCGTTTCAAGATTTACCCTGTTATTTTTGCCTGTTATATCTCCTATCACAAAAATGAACATATCAAACACAGAGAGCATATTGTAGGCCACATCACCTTTATAAGGCTTTTTGTTTTTGAGAAAGAGCATATCCGCAAGGTATCTCCCCTCTTTTTCTGCTATAGGCCATATAGCATTGTGCCTTAACTTTCCGCTTATCAGGTCTTTTGTCATTAAAGCGTCGCCTATAAGGAAAATGTCAGGGAATGGGGTTTTAAAGTATTCATTAGCATTGTACTCTGAATACTCTTTCTCCCTCCATATCACAGGGATAAGTGACCTTTTAACACCTTTTCCAATCACAACGAAATCCGCTTTTATGGTGTGTCCATTATGAAGATGGAGGATATTCCCTTTTATGTCCTTCACAGTGGCGTTCTTTATCACTTTTATGCCCCTTTTTACAAGTTCTCTTTCAACAATCTCTGAGGCTTTTTGAGGCAGCATCCTTGAAAGGATACGGGATGATGAGACCAAAATAGTTGTATCTACCCCTCTTTTATAAAGGGCGTTTGCCATCTCCATATTGATGAAACCGCCCCCTAATAAAACCGCTTTCTTTTTACCCTCTTTAATGAGCATGTCTATTTTTTCAACATCTTCAATGTCCCTTATGGTTAAAACAGGTATTTCAGCATTTTCAAATTGAAGTCTTTTGGGGGTTGCACCTGTGGCAATAACGAGTTTCTCATATCTTGCCCTTTGATTGTCTTTGAAGATAATCGTTTTACTATCGGCATTGATTTTGACTACTTCCTTTTCTGTGTAAATCTCCACCTCTTCTGGAAAATTGAGGCTTATGGAATCCTTCTCAATATCCTGTTTGAGAACATCCAGTATAGCCATTCTGGAATAGGGGACACTGTCCTTTGTATATACCGTGATTTTACCCTGAAATTTCAACTTTAAAAGCCTCTGTGAGAGGCTTTTTGCCGCTATACCAGAGCCTATAATTGTTATATTACTCATCGTCAAGTTCCAGTTCCCTTAATTTTTCAAAAGTAGGAATGCCTTCTTCATCCCAGCCTCTTAGTCTGTAATACTCTGAAAGAAGCCGCAAAAATTCATTTTTATCATACACCTCACCTTTTGATGGGCCGTTTTTAATGGGTTCTTTAAAGAGCCTTTCAGGGATGGTATCATCTTCCTTTGAAAGCCCTTCCCTTAGATTAAAGAGTTTCTCTATGTTCCATATCCTCTCACCAGCCTTCAAAAGTTCATTGTCTGTGTAATCAAATCCATAAAGAAGATTCAAAAGGTCCCTGTAGATGTCAATTGTGTAGGTGCTTCTTCCAAAACTGCATGTGCCTGTTGAATCCACAATGGACTGATAGTCCTGAAGGTATTTAACTATCTCGTGTTTTCCTTCATAGGTGAACCTGTAATTGGGGTCTTTTGCTTTATACACCTCAACTGTTACCGTAAATGCTTTTGTGTGGTCTCCACCCCTCGTATTCGTTGCGTAAGCAAGACCCATGCCTTTTATTCCGCGAGGATCGTATGCCGGAAGTTCCTGCTTTTTTACGCTCATAGAAAATTCGGGGTGGCCGAAATATTCTGCAAGCCTGTATGACCCTTCGTTTAAGAGTTTTCCTATGCCCTGAGCTGTTTTCATTAGTTCAACGGCTTTTATGGCAGCATCGGCATCACCGAAGGGTATTGAAAACCCAATATCGCTTTTCTTGATAATCTGAGCCTCAAATAGGTCCATTAATGCGGCAATAGTTCCACCAAGCGATATTCCGTCGTAACCGTATTCATTGGCAAGGTAGTTTAAAATAGCCACCTTTTCAATATCCTCTATACTACAGGATGAACCGAATGCCCAGACGATTTCATATTCTGGGCCGTGACCTTTTTTACCCTCTGCACGGGTAATTCTTCCGCAACCAAGCGGACATGAAGCACATGCCCCGTTTCTGAGAAGTATGGTTTTATTGTATGTTTCATGGTTTATTTTATCCCCATGGGGGCAGAAGCCATCGTGGAAGTTTTTATATGGCAGGGAGCCTATGCCGTTTATTATGGCAAGCACTCCTGTGGTGCCATAAGTTGAAAAGGCTTTTTTAGATGGAGATTTTTTAAACCTTTCAAGAATATCCTTTGTCTTTTCATGGAACTTCCCATAATCATTTGCATTTAAAAGTCCTGTGCCCTTTACCACAATGCCCTTTAAATTCTTGCTGCCCAGCACTCCACCAACCCCACCCCTTCCTGCTGCCCTGTGGCCATCAACCATTAAGGCTGCTATGCGGGATTTTAGTGCCCCTGCTGGTCCTATGGTCATTGTGCTTGCGCTTTCTATGGTCTTTTTTCTCAAATAAAGGTCAGCATCATGGGAGGAAAGCATAAAAGCATACTCGTCCTCAATTATTTTAACAACATCGTCGTAAACTAAAATAAAACCCGGTTTTTCAAGTTTTCCCTTAATCTCTATGCCGTGATAACCTGCCATCTTAAGTTCAAAGGCAAAATTACCACCGACATTGGAAGAAGTTATTGCACCTGTAAGGGGGCTTTTTGTGACTATCTGGGAGCGGCCTGACAAAGGCACCATATAACCGCTTAAAGAACCAGCCATTATGTAGATAATGTTCTCTTCTCCAAAGGGGTCGGCATCCGGCTTTAAGTTCTTCAAAAGATAGTATGCCGCCAGCCCTCTTCCGCCTATAAACTTTCGTATGTGTTCAAGTGGTATTTCCTTTTTCTCAATTTTTTTAGTGGTAAGGTCAATTGACAGAAGTAGATGCTTTATCATATTACCATCTCCGCTATTTTGAGAGCATCATAGGGACATGTTTTAACACATGAAAACTCACCATCACAGGTATCACACTTTATAATTTCTTTGCCATCTGGTGAAAAATGGATACTCTCATATTCACAGGCCATAACGCACTGCTTACAGAAAATGCAGGTGTCCTTTTTCCATTTAACGACACCACTTTTTTCGTCTCTTTTAAGTGAATTTGTGGGGCATACGCCCACACAGAACTCCTCAGGGCACTGACTGCACACAAAGGGCATAAAGGAAAGCCCGCTTTCGTCACGGAAAACCCTTATCGCAGGCTGAAAGTCAAAGAGATTTTCTCTGTGATAATTCACACACGCTATCTCACACAGCCTGCATCCTGTACATTTTTCAGGAATGGGTTTTACAAATTGCACGGTTTAATTATAAGTTTTTCAGTATGAACAGGGTAAAGGTAATTTAATGAGCGGATGGGTGTCATTATACTAATATTGTATGATAGAGATACGTAATGTGTCAAAGTCCTATAGTGATGTGAAGGTTCTTGATGACATTTCCACAATCATACCTCAAAAGTGCATATCCTGTGTTATTGGCCCCAATGGCGCTGGAAAATCCACCTTAATACGGATAATAACTGGATTTGAGTATCCGGATAGCGGAGAGGTGTTTTTATTCGGTGAAAAGATTAAGAGTTTTCACATGGCAAAGTCTCTTTTATCCTACATGCCTGAGAAAATGACCCTGTATCCGAATTACAGAGTAAAGGAGTTTCTTAAACTGTACTTTGAGATTACGGGAGAGCGTGATGATTATGTGTTTGAACAATTGGGACTTCCTGAGATTGTCTCAAAGAAGATTAAAAACCTTTCAAAAGGGTGGCATCAGAGATTGAAACTCTATCTTGCACTATCACTTAAAAGGCCTTTTGTTATTCTTGATGAACCCTTTGAGGGATTTGACCCTCTGAAAATGAGAGAAATAGGAGAGGTTTTAAAAGAACTTAACAAAAGAGGTAGATCTTTTTTGCTTTCAGTGCATCAACTTTCCTATGCTGAGAAAATATGCGACTATTTTCTTTTGCTTTCAAAAGGAAGGGTAATTGCGTCAGGAACACTCACCCAGCTTACTGAAAAATATCAGGATGACAAAGCCGACCTTGAGGAGATATTTATAGAGGCTGTGAGTAATGAGGGGTAGAGTAATGGCGCTCTTTAAGAAAGAACTGCAAGATATTTTTTCTAAAAGGTCAACAATTTTATTCATTATGCTCCTTTCCATCATAATTCTCTACAGTTTTTATTCTGCTGTGGACCTTTATTCAAAGGCAAGCCTTGCCGCAGTGAATAATCCCCTTTATGCCACGGGCTTTGAGCCTGTGCCCGGCATTTTTGTCCCAACATTTGGAGGGCTTTTTATAATGCTTTCCCTTTTTGCACCATTTATCTTCATTCAGACAATAAGCAGTGAGAAAAAGTTTGGCACAATACCTCTGATTGCTCAGTATCCTGTCCCCTTCTACACGGTTTATATTGCAAAAATAATATCTTCCGTCGTTTTTCTTTTAGTTTCCCTTTTAATGGTGCTTCCTGCCATTATTTACTGGGTTATGATGGGTGGACATCTTCCTACAAGTGAACTTTCCCTGCTTTTTATTGGATACACCCTTTATGGCCTTTTTGTGATAAGTGTTTCCCTGTTTTCCGCATCAATACTGGAGGAAACCGCACAAGCCTCAATACTTGCACTGTTTTTGATCACCATGTCATGGTTTATAGACTTTGGAAAGGATATGAATATACTGTCTTTTCTAAACCCCATTACAAAATGGTCAGTTACGAAGAATCTCAAGGTTTTTGAATCGGGGATATGTTCTCTTGGTGCATTTCTGTTCTTTATTGGACTTTCTCTGTTTTTTCTGTATGCGGGACATGTGTTTTTTGACTTTGATGGACGCAGAAGAAAGGTAAAACTGTTTTACGGAATACTCGGCCTTATTCTTTTATTCTTCCTTGCAGGGAAGGTAAACTACAATCTTGACCTTACTGAAAGCCACAGAAACTCCTTTTCACCTGAAAAGACTGAGTTTTTAAAGTCATTACCCGGGTTTAAAATTAAAATATACCTTGATCCCGCAGACAGCAGGGCCAGAGATTTTGAAAACGATTTTTTAAAAAGGCTTTTACTTGTTAAAAGAGATGTTAAAATAGAGTATGCCTCTCCCAAGGAACTTGAAAAAGAGTATGGATTTTTTATATATTCAATGAATGGAAAATCCGAGAAGACGTATTCAAACAGTGAAGAAGAAATTTTCAGGGTTCTTGCTGACCTTTCCGGCCGTAATCTTTTAGAAGAAAAAGAAGGTTCTTTTTACACGGGTTATCCCCTCGTCGTTAAGAAAGGGTGGAGCAGGGGGATTATGATTTTCTATTTAATTATAGTGCCTTTAATAATAATTTTCTTGAAAATTAAAAAAAAGGAGGTGTCCATGCGTAAGATTTTTATTACAGTGATACTGTTTGTTTCAGGGGTTTACGCTCAGGATGTAAGACTTTACACATTTGAAAATGACACGCCCAATGCCCAGGCAACACATTTTTCCGCATTTGTTGGCAGGTGGCATATAGATATTGACGGAAAGAATAAAGTTTATGCAGTTGATGGAAGAAAGTGGGAGCAGGGACTTCTATCAGAGGGCATTGTGAGCAAGGCAAAAAAACTCTATGGGGAACGGTATGCCGAGTTTCTTGACAATCTTGAAGCATATAAGTATTTTCCCCTCACAATATGTAAGGATGTGGATAATTTTTACGCAGGCACATTGGTTGTAAAATTCAAGGCAATAAGTGGCAGAATAGACAGGGCAGCAGGAATAGCCTTTAACATAAAGCCCAATGGAGATTATCTCGTAATAAGGGCAAATCCCCTTGAAAACAATCTTGTTTTGTTCAGAATGCGACATGGTAAAAGAAGTGTGGTTCAGTGGATAAGAGGGGTTAAAACCCCTTCCCGCACATGGCACACTTTAAAGGTAGTTATAAATGGAAGAAGAATAAAGGGCTATTTAAACGGAAAAAAATACATAGATTATACCAATAGGACCCCCATTTCCGGCAAAATAGGCCTATGGTCAAAGGCAGACAGTTATGTGTTTTTTGATGATTTCAAAGTGATTTTACTGGATAAAAATTAATTTAAATGTTCACTTAAATAATCCACTATTGCATTATATCCATGCAGTTTGGCTATTTTTATGCTTAAACTGTCTATTATTGCGCCTTTTTTGACCAGGAACCGGACTGTTTTTGAATACCCGTTTCCTGCGGCATAGGAAAGTGGTGTTCTGCCAAAAACGCTTTTTGTGTTAATATCGGCACCTTCATTTACAAAGTATTTCACTATTTTTAGATGTCCATTCATTGCTGCATAATGTAAAGGAGTATCACGGTATAAATCTCTTGCGTTTAAATCAACATGCTTAAAGGATAAGAGATATTTGACCTGCGAAAAGTTGCCTTCTCTCGCTGATTTAAAAAGTTTGTCAGTATCACTGGCATATACATGAATAAAGCAGTTAAATAATACAAGCGCAAGTCTGAAAAATCGGCTCATTATAGATTATTATATAGGAGATTCCAGAACTTTACAACTCAACCATATCTTTTATTTCCCTTCATTCTGGCATAGAATTTAATCTGTGAACAATATGGAAAAAAGGAGGTTTTTATGAGAGGCTTCAGAGCAACAACGCTTTCAGGGGATGAGGTGAGAAGACTTGAGGAACTTGCAAAGGTTATAAGGGGCGATATTCTTAAAATGACAACGCTTGCAAAGTCCGGACATCCGGGCGGTCCCATGAGTTCTCTTGAACTCTTTCTCGTTACCATGAGTTATGCCAACATAAATCCAGAAGACCCTGATATGGAGGGAAGGGATTATATTGTTGTGTCTCACGGACATACTTCAGCGGGAGTTTATGCCACACTTGGAAGACTCGGATTTTTTGATATAGATGACGCAATAGCCTATTTCAGGCAGGCGGGCTCACCATTTGAGGGGCATATTGAAAGGGATGTGCCGGGTATTGAATGGACAACAGGAAATTTAGGGCAGGGCCTTTCTGCAGGATGTGGTTTTGCCCTTGCAAGCAGGGTTAAAGGGTATAACAACCATGTTTTTGTTATCATGGGAGATGCAGAGCAGGCCAAGGGTCAGGTGGCAGAAGCGAGGAGATTTGCAAAGAAATTCAATCTCAGTAACATTACGGTGCTTATTGACTACAACAGAAGACAGATTTCAGGTAAGACTTTTGAAATAATGCCTGTTAATATTCGTGAAAATTATGAGTCTGATGGATGGAAGGTGATTGAGGTTGATGGTCACAATGTAAGAGAGATTTATGAGGCTATTGTTGAGTGCCAGAGACATGAGGAGGCACCCTGCATGGTTCTTGCCCATACGGTTATGGGTAAGGGGGTGTCCTTTATGGAGGGCAATGAGGTATATCATGGAAAACCACTCACCGAGGAGCAACTTGAAAAGGCACTTTCAGAACTTGGTCTTGAAAATGACCTTGAAAAGTATAAGAAAATCCGTGAGACCAGAAAATTTCCTGTTTTTAACAGAAAGTTGAAGTTTGATATAAAACTGAATATAGAAGACCCTATTCTTTACACAAAGGATGAAAAACTTGACAACAGAACGGCTCTTGGCAGGGCATTACACGATGTGGCTGTAAAATCAAAGGGAGAAAACAACACACCAATTATTGCTTTTGACTGTGACCTTATGGGCTCTGTAAAACTGAATTACTTTGCAAAAGATTTTCCTAAAAGGTTCTTTGAAACGGGCGTCTCTGAACACAATACAGCTACTGTGGCAGGTGCAGCATCAACTCTTGGACTTGTATCTGTATGGGGTGATTTTGGTGTATTTGGTATAGACGAAACCTATAACCAGCAAAGGCTTAATGATATAAATAAAACCAATCTGAAACTGTTTGTCACTCATCTTGGAATAGACGTTGGAGAGGATGGAAAGACGCATCACTGTGTAGATTATATAGGAACGCTGAAAAACCTTTATGGTTTTAGAATTATAATTCCAGCAGACCCCAATCAAACTGACCGTGTGGTGAGATATGCCCTCTCTCAATACGGAAACTACGCTATTGGTGTTGGAAGGTCAAAACTACCTGTTATCATAGATGAGGATGGAAAGGAATTCTTTGGCAAAGACTATGTGTATGAATACGGAAGGTTTGATGTGCTGAGAAACGGTGAGGGAATTGTAATTGTTGTTTATGGCTCTACTGCTCACAGAGGAATAGTTGTTCATGAACTGCTTGAAAAAGAGGGATACACTGCTTCTGTTGTAAATATTGCTTCACCCGCTTATATTACGGATGAATTACTTGATTATCTTTCAGAATTTGATATTGTTGTAACCTATGAAGACCATAACAAAGAAACGGGTCTTGCGGCAACATTGTCTCAGAAAATGCTTGAACAGGGAGTTTTCAAAAGATTGCTCAGATTTGGGCTTGAAGATTATGCTGTCTCTGGAAAGGCAGAAGATGTGTTTGACTACATGGGACTTTCGCCTGAGAAGGTTAAGAATGGCATTTTACTTGCCTTAAAGGAGGGGTAGTTATGTTTGCAGGAATTTCCTGGATAATTGTAATAGCAATAATCATACTTGCCTCAATGATAAGAATATTGAGGGAGTATGAGCGTGGAGTGATATTCAGGCTCGGAAGATATGTTGGAGTGAAGGGACCCGGACTTATTCTGCTTGTGCCTTTTATAGATAAGATGGTAAAGGTATCACTCAGGACTGTTGTTCTGGATGTGCCTCCTCAGGATATTATCACAAAGGATAATGTTTCTGTAAAGGTTAATGCTGTGGTATATTTCAGGGTTGTATACCCTGACAAGGCCATAATTGAGGTGGAGAATTACCTCTATGCAACCGAACAGATCGCTCAGACGACGTTAAGGAGTATTCTCGGTGAGGCTGAACTTGATGAACTCTTATCTGCAAGGGAAAAACTCAACCATAAGTTGCAACAGATTATTGATGAGCAGACAGACCCATGGGGAATCAAGGTCAGCGCTGTAGAGATAAAACACGTTGACCTGCCGCAGGATATGCAGAGGGCAATGGCAAGACAGGCAGAAGCGGAAAGAGAAAGAAGGGCAAAGATAATAAACGCAGAAGGTGAATATCAGGCATCAAAGAAACTTGCAGAGGCAGCAGCGGTACTTGCAGAAAACCCTATAACCATACAGTTAAGATACCTGCAGACCCTTACAGAGATTTCCACTGAAAATGCTTCCACCATAGTGTTCCCTGTGCCTGTTGAGTTCTTCAGGATTTTTGAAAACATGGCAAAGGAAAACAAGAAGGCGTAAGTGTTTTCAAGAATTCTCTCTGGCTCTACTTTAGGGGTTGAGGGATATATTGTGGAGGTGGAAACTGATGTAACCTCCAAGATACCGGGATTTGTAATAGTGGGACTTCCTGAAGGTGCTGTAAAGGAATCAAAAGAACGTGTTTTATCCGCTTTGAAAAACAGTGGATTTAAGATACCTCCTAAAAAATTTACTGTTAACCTTGCACCTGCTGATGTGAGGAAGGAGGGGAGTTTATTTGACCTTCCCATTGCACTCGGGATTCTAAAGGCACTGGATTATGTAAGGGTTCCGGATGAGTTTTTGGTGATAGGCGAACTGTCTCTTGATGGTAAGATTAAGAAGGCCAAGGGAACTCTTTCCATTGTCTCAGATGCATATAAAAGGGGTGTAAAAAAGTTTATCGTTCCTCCGGATAATGCCGAGGAGGCAGCGCTTGTTGAGGGTGTAGAGATTTTTACACCTTTGAGCCTCTCCGATGCGGTTTTGTTTTTTAAAGGTGAACTTGAACTTAAGCCCGTTAATGTGGACAGAGAGGGGTATTTCAGAGAACATGCCTCTTACAATGTGGATTTTTCTGATGTAAAAGGTCAGGAAAGCGTAAAGAGGGCTCTTGAGATTGCAGCAGCAGGAGGACATAATATTTTGATGATTGGCCCTCCAGGCTCCGGTAAAACCATGCTGGCGAGGAGACTCCCAACCATATTGCCACGTATGAGCATAGAGGAAGCCATTGAGACAACCAAGATACACTCTGTTGCAGGCCTTCTGAAAAAAAGTGGTATTGTTGCGACAAGACCATTTCGTTCCCCCCATCACACGGTTTCACATGCGGGTTTAATTGGAGGTGGCTCATATCCACGTCCCGGTGAGGTTTCACTTGCCCATAATGGCGTCCTTTTCCTTGATGAACTTCCTGAATTTTCTCAGAAGGTAATAGAGGTTCTCCGCCAGCCTATGGAAGATGGAGTGGTGACTATTTCAAGGGCCAAACAATCTATTACATTCCCTGCAAGATTTATGCTGGTTGCTGCAATGAATCCGTGTCCGTGTGGCTATCTGACAGACCCCTATCATAAATGCACATGCACTCCATCAGAAATAAGGCGTTACCACGCAAAGATTTCAGGGCCTTTACTTGATAGAATTGACATACATATTGAAGTTCCAGCAGTTAAATTTGAAGAATTAAGGCATAAACAGGATGGTGAATCTTCTGCTGTTATAAGAGAACGTGTGGAGAATGCCAGAATGGTTCAGGCAGATAGATTCAGGGGTAGAAAAATACATTTTAATGCCCACATGGGACAGAGGGAACTTAAAGAGTTCTGTCAACTTGATAGTACATCAGAGAATATACTGAAAATGGCAATGGAGAAATTGGGTCTTTCTGCGAGAGCATATTCAAGAATACTTAAGGTGGCTCGCACAATTGCGGATCTTGAAGGGGAACAGGATATAAAGCCGCACCACATTCAGGAGGCTATCAGTTACAGGTCTTTAGACAGGGAGGACTGGTATATGAGGAGTATTGAATTTTGAAAAAAGAGATTTCCATTTCATCTGCAATATATATTGTTTTCTTTTCCCTTTTTTTGTTGATACCCCAGAGTAACGTAAGAAGCTCTATATCACATGTAGATGTTATTGCACATGTTATTGGCTTTTTCCTTTTATATTTCGTGCTCCATCGTGGTTTTGGATTTCGTGATTTTACTTCAATACTTTTTACTCTAATTGTGGCAGTTTTTACAGAGGGCATGCAGTATCTTATTCCATGGAGAAGTTGCAGTCTTGTGGATTTCCTCTCTGATATTGTAGGTATGTCATCGGCTTTTGTTATTTCTCAGAAAAGGGATCTTTTAGAGAAGTTTATAGCAACCTTTGGCTTTGTCGGTTATGTGCGTTTTGGTCCGGGAACTTTTGCTGCACTTATAACAACCCTTTTTGTTTATTGGGCAAGACCCACTGTTTTGTTCCTATTAGAGGGGTTAGTGTTGGTTATTTTTTCAGGGATCGCAGCTTCGTCACTTTTAGCCGGACACGTTAAAGTTAATGACCCAAAAGAGGTTGTTATAGATGAGGTTACCGGTGTTCTTACGGCCTTTCTCTTTTTACCTCGCATAAATGTTTTTAACCTGTCGCTTGCTTTTGTGTTTTTCAGACTTTATGATATAATAAAACCCTTCGGAATAAGGAAGGTGGAAAAGATAAAGGGTGGTACAGGTATAATGCTTGATGATGTGGTTGCTGGAATTTATGCTGGTATCTCCACCTTCCTCGTGATCTTTTTTCTTAAAAAAGGAGGTATTTTATGAAATACAATATAGTGGCAAGAAATGTAGAACTCACGGACTCGCTGAAAGACTATATCTCCAGAAGACTGGATGGACTTGATAAATATTCAAGGCACATAATTAATGGGGAACTCATTATAGATGAATTAAGGGGCAGATACACTGCTGAGATGGTGTTAAAAATGAAGGGAAACACAATTGCAGTTAAGGCTGAACGCAAGGACCTTTATCAGGCTATTGATGAACTCAAAGATATTCTCAAAAAACAACTCACAAAATACGAGGACAAACTTAGAGAAAGAAAGTAATTAATGCAGAAAATTCGTCTTGCCGACCTTATCCGTGAGGTCGGCGAAGAACTTGAAATTTCCATTTATTCGGGAAAGTCTCTGCTTGAAAGTATAGAAATTGAAAGTGAGAGGCTTTCCCGTCCCGGGCTTTTTTTGTCGGGCTACAGCGATCACTTTGATGAAAAGCGTATACAGATAATCGGTAACACTGAGTATTCCTATCTTATGTCCCTTTCACCCCATAATAGGTGTGAAAGATTAAAGAGTCTTGTTGATACAAAAGTTCCGGCCATTGTTTTTACTCGGGATAACAGACCACCCTCCTGTTTAAGAAGAATTGCAAAAAAGACAGTGATACTTACCACACCACAGTATACGCCCTATTTTCAGAGGAGGCTTTATGATTATCTGTGTTTCAAACTTGCTCCATTTATAACTGTACACGGCACCATGGTTGATGTATATGACCTTGGCATTCTTCTTACGGGAAAAAGTGGAACAGGAAAATCCGAATGTGCTTTAGACCTCATATCACAGGGTTTTTCACTTATTTCCGATGATGTAGTTAAACTCATAGAGTATCCAAAGGGTTCTCTTATGGGACAAAACCCCAGAAGAGAAGATGTATTTCAGAATTTGATGGAGATAAGAGGAGTTGGAATAATTGACGTATTTTCAACTTTTGGGATAGGGGCTGTGAAGGATAGAAAAAAACTTGACCTTGTAATAGAGCTTTTGCTTGTTGAAAAACCATATGTAGTGGAACGATTTGTCCTTGAAAGAAAAAAAACTGAATTTCTGGGGGTAAAGGTAGATAAGGTCGTACTTCCTGTAATACCGGGAAGACATATAAGTTCCATAATAAAAACACTTGCCCTTGATTTTAGATTGAAACTATATGGATACAATGCAACTAAAAGAGTAGAGGAGTATTTGAGGAAGCATAACGATGATTAAACTCCTTCCTCAGGAAGTTATTAGAAAAATAGCTGCCGGTGAGGTTGTTGAGTCTCCCGGGTCAGTGGTGAGAGAACTTCTGGAAAATTCTATTGATGCTAAATCCCGGAATATTGATATACACATCAGAAATTCTGGACTTGAACTTATTGAGGTAAAAGACGATGGTACAGGAATGGAAAAAAGTGACCTTGAGCTTGCCACGAAACGGTACGCCACGAGCAAAATAGAATCTCTTGAGGACCTTCAGAAAGATTTTACCCTGGGTTTTAGAGGAGAGGCGCTTTACTCAATTGCTCAGGTGTCAAAGCTTGTAATAATATCGGGAAACGGCAAAGAAGCATGGAAAGCATCTTATAAAGGGGAGGAAATTATATCCCTTGAGCCTTACAGTACCTTCAAAGGTACGATTGTAAGGGTTGAGGATTTGTTTTACAACTTCCCTGTAAGGAGGGAATTCACAGAGGCAAATCTCAGGAAGGCTAAAAAGGAATTGAATGATATAATCAACAACTTTCTTGTTGCTTTTCCTCACATAGGATTCAGGATAAAATGGGATGACAAAAAGAGTGAAATTTATCCTGTAAAAGAAATTGAACTTGAAAGATATATGAGTATTTTCGGAGAGGATTTTGTTAGAGAGATGAAGGATTTTATTGTAGAGGAAGATGAAATAAAGATTTATGGCTTTTTCAAAAAACCCCAGTATCTTTCAACGAGAAAACGTGGTATTGAGCGTGTTTTTGTTAACAGGAGAAGGGTTAATCTTGATTTTGTCAGAATAGCCATAAGAAGTGCCTTTGCTCAGGAAAATGTTATACCTGAGTTTCTCGTCTTTATGGAACTTCCTCCATACTTTTTTGATTTCAACGTGCATCCTCAGAAAAAAGAGGTAAAAATCTACAATGAAAAGAGGCTTTTTTCTCTACTTTATCATGCTGTAAGAAAGGCACTTATGGAGGAGAGAATTGTTCTGAGTGACATAAAGAAGGACGAAAATGCGAAGAAAATGCCGGATGAAGACCACGGAGCAGATGTTCCTGATAAACTGGAGGAAAGAGGAGAGTATGGGGGACTTTTTGAACTCAGAGATGAAGCAAGACAGCTTGAATTTGGTGAGGTGCTGCCTTTTGATGATAAAGGGAAGGAGAAAGAGATTCCATATTATGTGCCTGAAAAACTCTTTCAGATACATAATTCTTATATTATTGCAGAGGTTGAGACCGGGATTATTATAGTTGACCAGCATGCGGCTCATGAGAGGATTATCTATGAAAAGTTGAAGAAGAAAAAAAGTGGAACAAAAAGGCTTCTTTTTCCCGTGGCAGTTGAACTAAACAGAGAGGAGCTTGATGTGTTTGAAGAGTACAGAGCGATTCTGGAATCCATGGGATTTGAGTTCAGGAGTCTTGGTGGGAAGACCATTGTTATAGATGGCATACCATCTGTTTTTGATGCCATGGATAAGGATATATTTAAAGGCCTTTTAAATGACCTTCAAAGCGACCTGAATCTACCTGATAAGCATCAGTATACCTTAAAGACAATTGCCTGTAAGGCAGCCATAAAGGCAGGTCAGAAGCTTTCTCGTGAGGAGATGGCGGCTTTACTTGATGAACTTTTTGCCTGTGATGTGCCATTTTTCTGTCCTCACGGTAGACCTCTGATTTACAAAATATCTTTGCTTGAGCTTGAAAAAAAATTTGGGAGGACATAGCATGAAGAAAAGACTTATTGATATAGTGGGCAAAATTGAATATCCGATAACCTGTGCTGTGATAAAAAATCAGTTAACAGGATTTCTGGATGAAGTAGAAACAGATATAGGAACAATTGAGTTCCTTGATGTAAGGTCAGGAGAAGGCAGGAGAACGTATGAGAGAACTCTGGCTTTTCTTTCTGCATACGCAGCTTCAAAGCTAAATCCCAGCTGGCATTTGTCAATAAAGCACTCCTATGGAGATGCGCTCTATGGTGAGATAGAAGGAGAGGACCCATCATTATATGTGAACGACCTGCTGAGGGTCATGAAAAAAGCAGTTGAGGGTGATTTTGAGATAAACAAACTTGAGTTACCAAAGGAAGATGTTATAGAGAAGTTGAGAAAAGAAGGCAGGGAAGACGATATAAAACTCCTTAAATTCCTTTCAAGGTATCACATTCCCATTTATACTCTTAATGGCTTTTTTGCCTACTTTGCAGGTCCCCTTCTGCCAAGAACCGGACTTTTGAAGGTATTTGATATAAAGCCATACCCTCCGGGATTTTTAATAGTGCTCCCTGACCCGAAGAATCCAGATAATCTTGCCGATATACCTCACAGAGAAAAACTATTCCATACCTTTCAGGAATCAAAGGAATGGGTAAAAATACTTGGGGTTAACTATGTGGGAGATTTAAATGCACTCATTGCGTCAGGGAAAATATCTGAAATGCTCAAGATTCAGGAGGCATTTCATGATAAGAAGATAGCACAGATTGCTGATATGATTTACAGGAGAAAGGACAGTGTAAGGGTTGTTTTAATAGCTGGTCCGAGTTCCTCTGGAAAGACAACTTTTGCAAAAAGGCTGAGAATACACCTGAGAGTCGTTGGGCTCAACCCTGTTACATTATCAACCGATAACTATTTTGTAGACCGTGAAAAAACACCACTTGATGAAAATGGAGAGCCTGATTATGAGAGTTTTGAGGCAATTGACCATGAACTTTTAAGAGAGCACCTCTCCATGCTCATAAAAGGAGAGGAAATTCAGGTACCAAAATTCAATTTTCATACAGGACACAGGTCAAACAAAACCATACCCCTCAAACTTCAAAAGAATGATATAGTAATAATTGAAGGCATTCATGGTTTAAATCCCCGCCTTACAGAGGGCATACCGGACGAAAACAAGTTCAGAATTTATGTGAGTGCTCTCACCCAGTTAAATATTGATGCCATAAACAGAATCCCAACGAGAGACACAAGGCTTATTCGCAGAATCGTGCGTGATATGAAATACAGGGGGCACGACGCAAAAACAACCATACAGATGTGGCCAAAGGTTCAGAAAGGTGAGGAAAAATGGATTTTCCCCTATCAGGAAGAGGCAGACGTAATGTTTAATTCAGCTTTAGTCCATGAACTTGCTGTTTTAAAAATATATGCAGAGCCTATCCTGAGAGTTCTTGATTCAAGTGAAAAAGAATATGCAGAAGCACTCAGATTGCTTAATTTCCTTTCTCATTTTATGGGTCTTTTACCTGATGAAATTCCTCCCACATCCATCGTGAGAGAGTTCATCGGTGGCTCAAGTTTCAGGTATTAATGGATAAGATAGGTAAAAACAGAGAATTAAGAGGCTTTTTCCATGACTTATTCGGTGAAGAGAAAACAGAAGAAATACTCCTTTTCTGGGAAAACCTGAGAAAAAGATATACAATAAGGGTTAATACCCTGAAAATTGACAGGGAAGAGCTGATAAAAAGGCTGAATGAAAAAGGTTTTGTTACAAAAAGCCTTGATTTTTATGAGGATGCACTTGAGATAGTTGAAGCACCATATGAAATAGGTAAGACCCTTGAACACTTTTTAGGATATTTCTATGTCCAGTCCACAAGTTCAATGCTCCCTCCTTTAGTGCTGGATCCACAGCCCCATGAAGCTGTGCTTGATATTGCAGCAGCCCCTGGTTCAAAAACAACCCAGATGGCACAGATGATGAAAAATACAGGTTTTATACTTGCCAATGACATAGACTACGATAGAATAAAAGCACTTTCAAATAACGTTGACAGGATGGGAACGCTGAATGTTATTATCACCATGACAGAGGGGCATAGAATTGCGTTCATGCACCCTGAGACCTTTGATAAGGTGCTTGTTGATGCACCCTGTTCTGCTTTAGGTACAATGTATAAGTCGGATGAGATAAGAAAGTGGTGGAGTTATGAAAAGGTCAGGAGATTGAAGAGGGTGCAAAAAGGCCTTATACTTGCGGGATTCAGAGCGCTTAAACCCGGTGGTGAGATGGTATATTCAACCTGCACCTTTGTACCTGAGGAAAATGAAAGGGTGGTTGACTTTCTTCTTAAGAGAGAGGATAGAGCAGAGATTCTGGATATCGAGATAAAACGTTATAAGGGGTTTGAAGATGGCCTTGTTGAATACAGAGGAGAAAAATTTGATGAAAGGCTTAAAAAAACTCTCAGGGTGCTGCCATCTTCAAGGTTTGAGGAAGGATTTTACATAGCGAGGATTAAAAAAATATGAGGGCAGATCTGCTTTTGCTACTCATAACCCATGTCAGCGTGATTCCTCAAAGCTTTTACAGGGCTTTAGACAGCACTCTATCTTTTGCTCATCTTTCAAGAAAAGACCTTCTGTTTGAGAGAAAAACTTATAAAGAAGATTCTTTCAGTATATCTATTATAGATAGTGCCATTAGCGACCCTATTTTTCTTTTAGAGGAAAGTGAGAGCCTCATCAATAGACTCAGTGACACAGTTTCACTTACTTCCATTTATCTATCATTATGCAGATTACTTGATTTCAGGGTTTCAGAAAAAGGTGTTTTAAATGGGACTGACCCCATACATAACCTCGTAAATCTTATTATAACTTCTGATTCTCTTATCAGCACCGCTTTTTCAGAACTTGCCAAAACTCAGGTTGATTCCCTTTTATTTGAGACCACCTATCTTTTTGCTGATGAAGATGATAGCACCATGCTAAAAAAACGTGGCATTCTCAGATTGACACCTTTTACCATTGATTCAGTTCCAATGGACAGGTATCTTAAACTACTTGAGAAGGTGAAAAGGAAGCAAATTTATCTTGCAGGATTTATTTTTGTAAAGGGGCTGGAAAATATACTGCCTTCTATTCTGAAAAATATGCCGGGTTCAGGGTACTTCAATATTAAAGGTGTTAACGTTTATATTGGCACAGATAAAAATGACACATATCAATTGAAAGTTCCATACGTGGTGATTGACCCAGAAGGAGATGATGTCTATCATATTGCTAAAGGAGAGCCATTTAAATCAGGAATTATAATAGATATTGAAGGTAATGACCGATATATTGGTGCTGATGTAAGTGTTGGGGGCGCTGTTTTTTCAAATAATGCTATTTTTGACCTCTCAGGAGATGATTATTATGAATCAAAAATCATCAGTCTTGGTGCAGGCATGTTCGGTTGTGGTGTGCTTTTTGATGGAGATGGAGAAAACATCTTCAAAGGAGAGTATTTTTCAGAGGGAGCGGGTTTCTGTGGAACGGGCATACTGTATTCAAAAGGTGATGACGATTATTACACAATCTGGGATTTTGGGCAGGGTTTTGGAGGAACGTGGGGTGTGGGGATACTAAAGGATATAAATGGTGATGATGTATACAGGGCAGGGTTTAGGTTTCTTCATGTTCCACTTTTGCCACATAGCACAAGGAGTTTTGCGCAGGGTTTTGCCATGGGTGTAAGGCCTGATGCACATGGTGGTATAGGAATCCTGATTGATGATAGAGGCAATGACCAGTATATAGGTGAGGCATTTGCACAGGGGACAAGTTACTGGAAATCTCTTGGTCTTTTATTTGACTTAAATGGCAATGACAGATACCTTGCTACAGAGTATGCACAGGGAGCGGGTATCCATCTTTCTGCGGGCTTGCTCTTTGATTTAAATGGAGATGACCATTATTTTTCCCGTTTCGGCCCATCTCAGGGTGAAGGACACGACTATTCTGTGGGAATTTTAATGGACTTTTCAGGCAACGATATATATCACGTATCGGGCGGGCTTGGAGTGGGTCTTTATAATTCCGTCGGTATATTCTGTGATATAAAGGGAAATGACGTGTATTCAACCTACGAAAAATGGGCAGTTGGAAGTGCAAACCCTAAAAGAGGCAGGATTGGAATAGGAGTGTTTCTTGACCTTGATGGCGAAGACGTTTACATGGATAGAGCAAGAAAAAATGGGATAAGAACCTTTAAGTATTCAGGGATATTCTACGACAGGCCATGAAGTGGTTTCTTTTCTCATTGATGATTTTTTCCACAACTGACAGAATAGAGAGCCTCTTTAAAAGGGCATCAAAATGGAGGGTGGGAAGCGCTATTTCAGAAGTTGAAGCAGCAAGGGATACATTAAAGAACATGGGAGACTCTGCTGTTTTGATGGTTCTCAAAAAGCACATAAAAACGGAGAGTTTGCTTGAACTTCGTGCATTGAAGGCTATTATGAAGGAAAAACATCCTGTATATATGGATTCTCTCAGAGCATATATTCTTTCACGCGACGATACTGTAAAGATTGCCGCCATATACCTTGCAGGGGAATTGAAGGACACCCAGAGTATTCCCAATCTTATAAAGAGCCTTAAAGACACATCTTTAAGGGTTAAATTGAATGCACTTATGGCCATGGGAAAAATAGGAGATACCTCATGTGGAAAATATATCTGTCAGTCATTAAAAAGCAAAAACCAAAGAGAAGTTGTCACTGCACTTTCAGCTATAACCACCATGGGCTATGAGTCCTGTATTTCTTCTGTGTATAAAAAAATGCATGAGAAAGATGCAAACAGTTTCGTTAAATATGCGGCATTGTTTGCCATATCATCCATGAAGGATACGGCCTTTGTACTTTTGAAAGATAAACTCACTCAAAAGATAGATTTTTACGATTTGTCTGCTTTTTATGAGACTATCAGGAGGATGAGAAAACTCTCTTTACAGGATACACTTGTTGCACGGAAGATTTTTAAAAGTGCTTTTAAAAATACAGATGCAGCGACAAGAATAATTGCTGTAAGGGGACTTTGCCAACTTTCAGGAGAAGATGTTTTAAAGAATTTTCTCTTTGATGAAACCGATAAAGGTGTGAGGTTTGAGATAAAGAGGTGTTTGGAAAGGTGAAACCAATTATCGTGGTATCTGACCTGCATCTTGGGGCAGGCCCGGAAAAAGAAAAGCGCGAGAGAGATTTTATAGATTTCATAAAAAAAATAGATAATGCAAACCTTGTCCTTTTAGGTGACATTTTTGATTTCTGGATAGAGTATAGAAGCGTTGTTTATAAAAGGTATATTAAGGTTTTATGCGCCCTTATGAACTTCATGGAAAAGGGGAATAGAATTTACTTTGTTCCGGGTAACCATGATTTTTATAATACAGAGTATCTGAGGAATATCGGATTTGATGTAAAATATAATGGTCTCCAGATTAAATGGAAGGGCAGGAAGGTTTTTTTGCACCATGGTGATGTATTCTCATTGAGAGGGAGAGTAACAAGGTTTTTTTATGGTAATCCAGTTACCAGATTTTTATTCAAACTCCTGCATCCAGACGTTGGGCTCATGATAGCCAACAGTGTATCTAAAACCCCTTACAAAGTAGAGGGAAGTACACATGGGTTTATGCCAGAAGGGACAGAGAAGCTTTTTAAAGAATACGATATTGTAATAACAGGACATACTCATAGCCCGGGGATAAAAAAAATTGCTAATGGTAAGTACTATGTAAATGCTGGAGAATGGCTTTTTAAGAGAAATTATATAAAAATAACAGAAGACGAGATCATTTTATTCAATCACACAGAAAGGTTGCAAAAAATAGGATAATAACACATACATCCTTCTGCATTTACTGCATTATATCACGTACAGGGTAGAGGATGCTTAATTTTTTGAAAAAACATCCACATTAGTTTATAATTTTAACACTTGCGGGGCGTAGCGCAGGTTGGATAGCGCGCCTGCCTTGGGAGCAGGAGGTCGGTGGTTCGAGTCCACTCGCCCCGATAAAGAGCGCCCGTAGCTCAACAGGATAGAGCAGTGGATTTCTAATCCACTGGTTGGGGGTTCGAGTCCCTCCGGGCGCGTATGTGGTGAGAGTAGCTCAACTGGCAGAGCGCTGGACTGTGGCTCCAGTGGTTGGGGGTTCGAGTCCCCTCTCTCACCCTTTTTTATTTTTGAATTCTCATGAAAAAACAATACCGGTACTTACATAAACACTACTTGTTCCTTTCCCAAAAAGGAGGTTTTAGATGAAGAGAGAACACTGGGGTTCCAGAATAGGGCTTGTACTTGCCGTTGCCGGCAATGCTGTAGGATTGGGAAATTTTCTGAGGTTTCCTGTGCAGGCAGCGAAGCATGGTGGCGGTGCATTCATGATTCCATATTTTCTCGCCTTTTTACTCCTGGGTATCCCTCTTATGTGGGTTGAGTGGACAATAGGAAGATTTGGAGGCACAAAGGGACATGGAACTACACCAGGTATGTTTGATGAAATGTGGAAGAGTCCTTTAGCAAAATATATTGGTTCCATCGGTGTGCTTTTACCACTTATGATTGGCGTTTACTATGTTTATGTTATGACATGGTCTCTGGGATACGCATTTTACTCCCTTATTGGGAAAATGAATTTTGTAGCTTTTGCACAGGCCAAGGATTTCTTCAATGGCTATATAGGTGTTGCTCACAATGCTTATTTTAAGAGCATTGGACCTGCTTATTTGTTTTATCTTGTGGGATTTGCCATAACAATATGGGTTATAATGAGGGGGGTGTCAGGTGGTATAGAAAAGCTGGCAAAGATTGCCATGCCCGCTCTTTTCATATTTGCAGTTTTACTTGTGATTAGAGTTCTCACAATTGGTACACCTGACCCGATTAACCACCCAGCATGGAATATAAACAATGGACTTGGGTTTATGTGGAATCCAAGGTTTGATGCCTTGAAAGATGGTGCCACATGGCTTGCTGCAGCCGGACAGATATTTTTTACCCTCAGTCTCGGTATTGGCGCTATTCAGTGTTATGCAAGCTATGTAAGGGAACATGAGGACATTGCTCTTGCAGGCCTTACCACAGCATCCACAAATGAGTTTGCTGAAGTAATACTCGGTGGCACAATAGCTATCCCGGCTGCCTTTGCCTTCTTCGGGCCTGAGATTTCAAAGATTGCAGGAACCTTTGACCTTGGATTTAAAACCCTTCCTCTTGTGTTTGCAAAAATTCCGTTTGGAAGTATATTCTCTGCTTTATGGTTCTTGCTTTTATTCTTTGCTGGAATTACATCTTCAGTTGCACTTGCGCAACCTCCCGTGGCATTTCTTGAAGACGAACTTGGCATAAGTAGAAAAAATGCAGCCCTTATTGTGGGAGTCATACTTTTTGTATTTTCCCAGCCGGTTATTTTCTTCCTTTCACACGGTTTTTTAGATGAGATTGACTGGTGGATGGGAACATTTGGTCTTGCCTTCTTTGCCACGCTTGAAATATTCATTTTCAATTATGCCTTTGGGACAAAGAGAGGATGGGAGGAGCTTCATAAGGGCGCGAAAATTAAGGTTCCCGGTATTTTCTACTATATAGTCAGGTATATTACACCCGTGTTCCTTACCTTCATCTTCCTTTACTGGGCACTGACTGACGGAAAAGCAAAACTCCTTATGGAAGGTGTATCTCCTGCAGATAGACCATACATCATTCTTGCGAGGGTTATAATGGCTCTTTTCCTTATTGCAGGTATGGTGCTTGTTAAAATTGCCTGGGATAAAAAGAGAAAAAGGGAGGAGCAAAGATGACGACTCTTGGATGGATTTTTATGCTGACTTTCTGGGGAGTTATACTTGCCCTTCTTGTTTATTCATTCTGGAAACTCCTTTCAGAGTGAGGGCAAGTGAATCTTTTGACTTTTAAATCAAAAACCGTATAATTTAAGCAAAGCAAAAGGAGGTTAAAAGCCAAATGACTACGGGATTTGTCTTAGCAATAATAGGAGCAGGTCTTGCAGCAGCACTCCCAGGTATAGGTTCTGCAATAGGTGTAGGAATGGCAGGAAGAACCGCAGCGGGTGTCCTTTCAGAGGACCCTGATAAGTTTGGTAAACTCTTCCTGCTTGTTGCTCTTCCCGGTACACAGGGCTTTTATGGATTTATCGCAGCCCTGTTTATTATCATTAAAGTTGGAATACTTGGTACACCTGCAACAAATCTTCCACTTGAGAAAGGACTTTCCATACTTTTTGCAGCTCTACCAATAGTTTTGGCAGGTTATTTTTCTGCTATTTTCCAGGGTAAAGTGTGTGTGGGCGGTGTTGAAATGACAGCCAAGAAGCCAGAGGCATCAATGAAACCGGTTATTTACGGTGCCATGGTGGAAACCTACGCAGTGCTTGGCCTCCTTACCACCATATTCCTCCTTCTTGGAATTCAGATTTAAGAAAGAGAGGGTCTGAAATTGCCCATAGAAAAACTAATTCAGAAGATAAAAAAAGAGGCAGAGAATAAAGCCTCACAGATTCTCCAGGAAGCGGAAGAAGAAAGGCAAAAGATACTGAAGCAGGCTGAGAAGGAAAAAATAAAAATCATCACATATGCTAAAAGAGAGGCTCAGGAGGAGAAGAAAGCACGCATACAGGCAATAAAGGAAGAGGAAAGGATAAATGAAGAAAAGAATATTACTGCCAGAAAGAGGGAAATAATTGAAACCGTGTTCAAACGTGCTACAGTGCTTTTGAAGAACGAAGATAGTGAAAACTACAGGAAACATGCAGAGAAGTTATTTAGTCTTGCTGTGCAGGATGGAGATGAGGAAGTTGTGCTGGATGTAAATGAAAAGAGGATAGATGGCACTTTTATTGATGAGCTGAATAGACGTCATAACTGGAGGCTGAAGCTGTCTGACGAAAGAGAAGATATGGGTGGCGGTTTCAAATTGAAAAAGGGGAAGAGGATTGTGGATGTGTCTTTTCCAGTACTTTTTGCTACCTTTGGAGAAGACCTGTTGCCCGAAATAGTAAAAGTCCTTTTTGAAAAATGATATCTCTACCTTTTACCAGATTCCCTTCATATGGAAAGGAAGAGCCTTTTTACACATATGCCTGTGGACGAATAAGGGCTCTTGAACTTTCTCTTGTAGACAGGGTTCGTATACAGAGGCTAAAAGAGTTAAAAGATGCCGGTGAGGTATTTCGTAACCTGCAGGATACATATTATTCCAGATTTCTTCAGGGTATAGAGAGACCTGAAGAGTTTGCAAAGGTCATTCCACAGGTCAGAAAAGAAACATTTGAAATAGTAGCTGAACTTCTTGAAAAGGATTATTTGAAGGAACTCCTGTGGGAATACGATTTTAAAAACCTCAGAATTGCTCTTAAACTGGTGGTCAGTGAGAAAAGTAGAGATGGAGTGCTTGTTTATGATACTGTGAATTTCCCTTTTACTCTAATGTATGAGGCACTCAAAGAGGATAAATTCAATCTTTTACAACCTGAGCTTGCTAAAGCTGCGGAACTTGCCATAGAAGCTTATTATGAAAAGCATGAGATAAGGAAAATAGATACAGTGATAGACAGGTATTTTTATGGTGAAATTGTTTCTGAATACAGAAGTGAGTTTTTGAAAAATTACTACAGGATAAAGGCGGATTTTACCAATATTTTTACGTACCTCAGATTGAATATGATGGAGAAAATGGAGTATCTTAATGAGTATTTGCTTGATGGTGGCTTTATTCCCCTGGAATTTTTCAGGAAGGTTCTTTCAGAACAGGAATTTTTCAAAGAGATTGAGTCTCTTCCTTACTATGACTATCTGAAAGAGGGTCTATCTGAATTTCAGCGCACGGGGGATGTTCTTCTTCTTGAGAAAGGATATGATAACTATGTTATTGATTATTTGCGAACAGCGCGATATATTGACATGGGACATGAGCCTGTTATGGCATATTTTCTGGCAAGAATGCATGAAACCAGGGTTTTAAAGATAATCATAACAGGAAAACTGGTTGGTGTGGAACAGGATGAGCTTCAGAAAAGGGTACCGGAGGTGATAGGGTGAAGGAAATAGTAGTAATAGGAAATGCTGAAATAGTGGAACCTTTCAGGGCTACAGGAGCTTCTGTTGAGATAGTTCATTCAGCTTCAGAATCCGAGAAGGTGCTAAAAAAACATATTGAGGAAGGAACAAAACTGGTTTTTCTTGAAGAGGTCTACTTTAAACACAATATTAAACTCATTATGGAGAACAGAGAAAAATTGTTTCCTACTATTGTCCCCATCCCCGGAAGAGGGGCAGAGGGCTATGCTCAGGAAAGGTTGAGACTTCTCATTAGAAGGGCTGTAGGAGCCGATATTTTTTAGGAGGGAGAAATGAAGGAAGGAAGAATAGTTAAAATTGCAGGTCCCCTTGTAGTGGCCGAAGGTCTTTCGGGTGCAAAGATGTATGAAGTTGTTTATGTTGGCCACGAACGTCTCATGGGTGAAATTATTGAACTTAAAGGAGATACGGCCTCCATACAGGTTTATGAGGAAACCGGAGGGCTCGGTCCTGGTGACCCTGTATATCCATCAGGAGCACCGCTTTCAGTTGAACTTGGACCGGGTCTCCTTGAGTCCATCTTTGATGGAATTGAACGACCTCTTGATGCAATAAGAGAGAAGGTGGGAGATTTTATAGAAAGAGGAGTACATGTTCCTGCACTTGATAGAGAAAAGAAATGGCATTTTATACCAGTTGCTAAAAAGGGTGATGAGGTTACTGGAGGAGACCCACTTGGATACGTTCAGGAAACTCCTCTTGTAAAGCATATCATCATGGTTCCACCTGATGTGGAAGGGGTCCTGGAAGATATACAGGAAGGAGAGTTTACTGTTACAGATACGATTGCAAAGATAAAGAAAAAGGATGGAGAAATCCATAACGCCATGATGATGCAGGTGTGGCCTGTCAGAAAGCCAAGACCATACAAAGAAAAACTTCCACCGACAATACCAATGGTTACAGGGCAGAGGGTTATAGACACCTTTTTCCCTGTAGCAAAGGGCGGCACCGCATGTGTTCCAGGGCCATTTGGTTCAGGTAAAACTGTTATTCAGCATCAGCTCGCAAAGTGGTCTGATGCTGATATTGTTGTATATATAGGATGCGGGGAGCGCGGAAATGAGATGACAGACGTGTTAATTGAATTTCCCGAACTAAAAGACCCCCGTAGTGGAAAACCACTCATGAACAGGACAGTTCTTATTGCAAATACATCAAATATGCCTGTGGCAGCACGTGAAGCATCTGTGTACACAGGAATTACAATAGCAGAATATTTCAGGGATATGGGGTATACAGTGGCTTTGATGGCAGATTCAACCTCCCGCTGGGCAGAGGCTATGAGAGAAATATCAGGAAGACTTGAAGAGATGCCCGGTGAGGAAGGGTATCCTGCCTATCTTGCTGCACGTGTTGCACAGTTCTATGAAAGAGCAGGCAGGGTAAGGTGTCTTGGTTCGGAAGATAAAGAGGGTGCACTTACAGTAATTGGTGCAGTATCACCTCCCGGTGGAGATCTTCAGGACCCTGTTGTGCAGGCTACTTTGAGGGTTGTAAAGGTGTTCTGGAGTCTTGAGGCCAAACTCGCATATAGAAGACACTTTCCTGCTATTAACTGGCTAACGAGTTATTCACTTTATCGCGATACTGTAAAAGAATACTTTGATGAAAACGTGTCAAAAGACTTCTTTGAACTTTCTACTGAAGCAATGAAGATACTTGAAAAAGAGGCAGAACTTGAGGAAATCGTGAGGCTCGTTGGTGCAGAATCTCTTTCTCCTCAGGACCAGTTACTTCTTGAAATTGCAAGAAGTATAAGAGAAGATTTCCTGCATCAGAATGCATTTCATGAGGTGGATACTTACGCCTCATTAAAGAAGCAGTATTTGATGCTCAGAAACATTATGGAGTGGTATAAAAAGGCCTCATCTTTACTTTCTCGCGGGTCAGATATAAAAGAGATCAAGCAACTTGATATCTGGGAAAAACTTGCAAGGATGAAATATTATCCAGAATCAGAATTAAATGAACTTGAAAAACTTCTAAAGGAGATAAAGGATGTCACTCAACCAGCAAAGAGTTAGAAAGAGTCTCACCTATTATAGGACCGTTAGTGAAATTCAGGGCCCTCTTCTCTTTGTGGAGGGGGTAAAAGGGGTAAAATATGGCGAGCTTGCGGAGATAACACTGCCCGATGGAGAAATCAGAAGAGGACAGGTTCTGATGGTTGAAAACGATAAGGCGCTTTTACAGGTGTTTGAAGGGACAACGGGAATTGATGTTCCATCAACTTATATTCGCTTTAAAGGTAGGGGTATTGAAATTGACCTCTCAACCGAAATGCTGGGAAGAACATTCACTGGACTTGGGCTTCCCCGTGATGGTGGTCCGCCAATTATACCTGAAAAAAGAGCGGATATAAACGGTGCACCCATTAACCCTTATGCAAGAGACTATCCAAATGAGTTTATACAAACAGGGATTTCAGCTATTGATGGCCTCAATACGCTTGTGAGGGGGCAGAAGTTACCCATATTCTCCGGTTCAGGGCTTCCTCATAATAAACTCGCAGCACAGATTGCGCGTCAGGCAACGGTTTTAGGGTCAAATGAGAAGTTCGCTGTTGTGTTTGGAGCGATGGGACTTACTTTTGAAGAGGCTGATTACTTCATCTCTGAATTTAAAAAGACGGGAGCAATGGGCAGAACGGTTCTATTTATCAACCTTGCCAACGAACCCGCTATTGAGAGAATTGCCACACCCAGAGTGGTGCTTACCACTGCCGAGTACCTTGCATTTGACAAAGATATGCATGTTCTCGTAATTTTAACGGATATGACCAATTACTGTGAGGCTCTCAGGGAAATTTCTGCTGCAAGAAAGGAAGTGCCAGGAAGGAGAGGGTATCCTGGTTATCTTTATACGGACCTTTCAACGATTTATGAAAGGGCTGGAAGGATAAAGGGAAAGAAAGGGTCAATAACTCTCATACCCATTCTCACCATGCCTGAGGATGACAAGACTCATCCTATACCAGACCTTACAGGGTATATTACAGAAGGACAGATTATTCTTTCAAGGTCTCTTCACAGAAGGAAGATCTATCCTCCAATAGATGTACTTCCTTCGCTTTCAAGATTAAAAGACAAGGGAATTGGAAGGGACAAGACCAGAGAGGACCATGCAGACCTGTTCAACCAGCTGTACGCCGCTTATGCAAGGGGCAAGGAGGCACAGGAACTTGCAGTTATTCTGGGTGAAGCAGCCCTGTCTGATATGGACAAGCTATACTTTAAATTTGCAGAGGTATTTGAAGAAAGGTATATTGGGCAGGGAGAATACGAAAATAGAAGCGTCATTGAGACCTTAGACCTTGGCTGGGAGCTTCTTTCCATGTTCCCGAAGGCAGAACTCAAGAGAATAAGGCCCGAGTATCTGGATAAGTATTTGCCAAGGTTCCAGAAGAAGAATGCTTGATTTTACGGTGTGCGTATTTTATAATATTAAAACATGCGGGAGTAGCTCAGTGGTAGAGCACGACCTTGCCAAGGTTGGGGTCGCGGGTTCAAATCCCGTCTCCCGCTTTTTTATTTTCAGGAGAACTTCATGGTAGGCAATGTTAATCCCAACAGAATGGAGCTTTTACGCCTCAAAAGGCGTATCCAGATTGCAAAAAGGGGGCATAAACTCTTAAAGGATAAACAGGACGAGCTCGTAAGACAACTATTCACACTGCTGAAAGGAATACGCGAACTTAGAGCGCAGGTTGAAAAGGAGCTGAAGATTGCACAGAGAAAATACGCTATGGCAAAGGCCAGTTGTGATGAAGAGGTGCTGGGCGAAGCTTTCCTGATACCCACAAAGAAACTGCACCTTACAATAGAACAGAAGAAACTCCTGACCTTTTCTGTGCCAGTATTTAAAGAAAGCATAGAGGGCGATGTGCTTTCTTATGGATTTGCTGATACCCCACCTGAACTTGATATGGCCCTTAAGGCCCTTGATAAGGCATTAAAATCTTTAATTGAGCTTGCAGAGAGAGAAAAAACACTTGAACTTTTAGCTGTAGAAATAGAAAGAACGAGAAGAAGAGTTAATGCTCTTGAGTTCAGATTAATTCCTGAGCTTGAGGATACGGTTAAGTTTATTACTCAGAAACTTGCGGAAATGGAACGTTCCGATATTACCCGTCTTATGAAAATCAAGGATATTGTTAGGGAGCATTGATTTTATCTTTTAACAAGGAGGAAGTAATGTCAAAAAACACCCGCAAATGGATTATTTTTGCGCTCGTCAGTTTTATTACCTGGCTTGTATACTTTATTACCACAGCTCCAACCATCGTTTTCTGGGATGTTGGAGAGTTCCTTGCCTGTAGTGTAAGCTTTGGAGTGCCCCATCCACCTGGAACACCACTGTATGTGGTGCTTGGCCGCTTTATGACCCTTATGCCGTTACCTCTTGCACCCCTTTACAAACTTCTTACAGGCAGTATTCCTGTAAACACAGTACTTAAAATAACTATGGTTTCAATGACTACGGGAGCTCTAACAGCTGGATTTATTTACCTTATAGTATTTGAAGTGATTGAGATGTGGGAAACAAGTTTTCCAGAAGGTTTTGCCCACCTTGCAGGAATATTCGGTGGATTCATCGGCGCTTTTGCAAGAACCGTCTGGATGAACTCAATTGAGGCAGAAACATACACTCCAAGTGTTTTTGTTATAGCCTTTCTTGTGTGGGTTACTCTTAAATGGTATAAGAACCGTGACCAGAGGGATAGCATAAGGTATCTTTTGTTCACCATCTATGTTCTTGTTCTTTCAAGTGGTATCCATCTTATGCCCCTTGTGTATTTCCCTGTTCTGTTTGTGTTTGTATGGGTTATTGAACCAAAACTTATCTGGGACCTTGAGTTTATGGGTACCTTCGGACTTGCCGGTATTCTTATATCCGTTATTGAAATTCTTTATGAGCCATCCTTTAAATGGTATGCTCTTTTTGCAATCAGTGTTGTTATGCTTTATTACTATCTTGACAAACGTAATCTTTTCAGAGAGGGTGGCTGGACTCTGTGGCTTGGAATTATGGGCTTTGTTGTTGTGATTTTTGGTATGCTTGTGAAACATCCACATCTGACATGGGTAGGAGGCCTTGTTTTTCTTGTTGGGTCTTATTTATCTACCAGGCTTTATAAAGACTGGAAGGGATTTGCCCTCATTCTAATGATAATAGCTGTAAGTGTTGAGCTTGTTCTTATTCTAAGGGCAATTCATAATCCAAGCATTAATGAGGCAGACCCTTCTAACTTTAGGGCCTTTATGGATGTTCTTACGAGAAAACAGTATGGTCCTGGTGGAATGTTCCCAAGGAACATCCCATGGATTGACCAGTTCAAGGTATACTGGTTGTACTGGAGCTGGCAGTATAGGGAACTCTTAATACCCATTACCGTACTTGCTATATTTGGAATGGCTACTCACTGGGGAAATGACAGGAAAACATTCATTCTGGTATTTGGTACATTTCTAATTCTGTCTCTTGGCCTCCTTGTTTATCTCAATCTCAAAGACTCACCAACCCATCCAATTCATGCATGGAACCCGAGAGAGGTAAGAGATAGAGATTACTTCTATGCAGGAGCCTACACGTTTTCGGGATTATATGCAGGCATTGGTCTGTGGGAGATTCTTAGGCTATTCTGGATCAATATAAAACAGAAGTTCACCTATGGAGTAGGCATAATTGGCGCGGCGCTGGCTTTTGTAATGGTTGCAGGTCAACTTCATGCTTTTTATCCAGTTGTAAACAGAAATCACAATTATGTTGCTGAGGATTATGCACATGATTTGCTTGTATCACCCAGAGGAAAGAGTGTTCTGTTTACTAATGGAGATAATGATACGTTCCCTCTATGGGCTGCTCAGGAAGTCTTAAAGGATAGAACCGATGTTATAAATGCAAATCTCTCGTATTTGAATACTGGATGGTACTGTGTGCAACTTAAAAAGAAAGGAGCACCGATAAGTCTTTCAGAAAAGACACTTCTTAATATGCCTCCTGCCATAGTAATGCCCGATGGTTCCTTGCTCCTTATGAGAGATATCATAATAAAAGACATGATTGCAACAAGTGTTGGTTACAAACCCAGAAAATTCAGAAAACTTCAGAATGTAGAGATTCCAGAAATTTACTTTGACAACAAGAGATTTGTAGAAGAGGTTCTTGATGGCAAAAAGTTAAAATTCCCGCTTTACTTTGCAACCTCATGTGACCCAAAAGTGTATCAGCCATACACAGGCCATCTTGTTCTTGAAGGACTTGCGTTTAAACTTGTTGGTGAAAAAGTAAGTGGAATTGTTGGTCCTGCAGGAGATGCAGCGGTAAATCTTGAGAGAACCGATTATTTACTCCACGGTGATGTACCGGTTGATACATTCTTTGAAAAATATAAATATTCAATATACAGACCAGATGTGTTTAGGTATAGAGGCATGACAGACCCCAAGGTGTACAAGGACGGTTCACATTTACTTGTTCTTAAAAACATTGCTGCTGTTGCACTTCATCAGGCTTCTTATGCCCAGTATATGATGAAAACAGATACTGCAAGAAGGGATTATTATTTTGAAAAAGCAGAAAATGGACTTAAAATAGCAAGAATTATGACTCTCAACATTCTCCCGTTTGAGGATAAGAGAGCTGAAATTCTCGCTTATGTTGACCAGTATCTTGCTGAGTTGTACAGACGGGCCGGAATGTATAAAAAGGCACTGTTTTACATTGATGAAGCCCAGAAATATGTTACGAGTCCTGCATTCGCTACAATGAAAGGAATTACGTATTACAATATGGGTCTTATGGATAGTGCACTTATATATCTCAATATGTCCATGGGTATGGCACGTGGTAGAGGACTTAGAGAGAATTATCTGTATCTTGGAAAGATATATCTTGAAAAGGGCGATACTCAGAAAGCAATGAATTATCTTTCAAAGATAGGACTTAAACCTGAAGATCTGGATACAATAAAATGAGATGGAATGGCTTGACTCTCTATGTAAAATAATTTATTCTCATAGTGTTAAACAAGCATAAAGTGGAGGATTAGAAAAAATGGCACATGCATATACACCAGGTCTTAAAGTAACAAAGGCAACAATCATCAGGAAAGAAAGAAGATTGCCACTGACAGGGGAGGTTCTTGTTAAGAAGGGAGATAAGGTCAAGGCTGAAGACATAGTGGCCAGAACCGAGCTGCCGGGCAATGTGCATCCTGTAAATGTGGCCGGGCTTCTTTCAGTGCCTCCCGAGGATGTACCTCAGCTTATGTTGAAAAAGCCCGGTGATACCGTGAAAAAGGGTGAACCCATTGCCATGTCAAAGAGCTTCTTTGGGCTTTTTAAGACAACTGTTACAGCGCCTATAGATGGTGTGATTGAGTCCGTTTCAAGCATAACGGGTCAGATTATTTTAAGGGAGGCTCCAATTCCAGTGGAAGTCAATGCCTACGTTGACGGTGTTGTTACCGATATATTTGAGAATGAAGGTGTTGTGGTTGAGACAAAGGCATCTTTAGTACAGGGCATTTTTGGTATTGGAGAGGAGCGGATAGGGGTTCTTCATGTAATTGCCGATTCTCCGGAGTTTGTTGTTGATGAAAGTGTCATAAAAGAAGAACACAAAGGTAAAGTGCTTGTAGGTGGCTCTTTTGTAACCGCAGGAGCTTTGAAAAAGGCTGCAAGGATAGGAGTTAAAGGTATTGTTGTTGGCTGGATTGATGATAAAAACCTTAGAGAGTTCCTTGGATATGACATAGGCGTTGCAATAACTGGAAATGAGGGTAAGGGGATAACCCTTATAGTTACTGAGGGTTTTGGAAAACTTAACATGGCAAAAAGAACCTTTGAACTTCTCAAGTCTCTTGAAGGCAAGAAGTGTTCTGTAAGCGGTGCTACACAGATAAGAGCAGGTGTTATAAGGCCAGAAGTAATTGTGCCAGATGAAACACTTGAGATTAAGGGTGATGACAGGGAGATGCAGGAAGGTGGTATTATAATAGGGAAAACGAGAGTACGTATAATAAGGGAGCCATATTTTGGCAGGATCGGAACAGTTGTCTCGCTCCCCGCGGAATTGCAGAAAATAGAGACAGAGGCCATGGTGAGGGTGCTTGAGGTTCAATTTGATGATGGTTCTCGTGTTACAGTGCCCAGAGCGAATGTGGAGATTATAGAAGAATAAGCCTGCGGGGTACAAGATGATTCTTTCCCGTACTGTTAATAATTTAAAAGAGTCAGATTCGTTCAGAGTTCTATCTTACGCAAAACAGCTTGAAAGACAGGGTAAAGAGATTATACATTTTGAAATTGGTGAACCTGACTTTGATACAGATAGCAAGGTGAAGGAGGCTCTCCTTGAAGCCCTGAATAAGGGAGAAACCCATTATACAGCCTCTCAGGGTATACTGTCATTACGTGAGGAGATATCCAGATATGAAAAGAACTTCAGAAATATTGACGTTAGTCCTGACAACGTAGTAATTACTCCCGGTGGAAAGCCAATTTTACTGTTTGTTCTTATGGCTATTCTCAATGACGGAGATAACGTTTTGCTGCCAAGTCCAGGATATTTATCCTATGCGAGCCTCGTAAGATTTGCAGGAGGGCAACCGATCTATTACAGCATAAATGTAGAGGAGAGAAACACGATAGACCCTGATGAAATAAAAAGCAAAATTACAAGAAGAACAAAAGCCATAATAATAAATTATCCTTCAAACCCCACCGGTAAAATGGCATCTGCCACCGATCTATTAGAAATCCTGGAAATAGCGCGAGATAGAAAGATTCTGATAATATCAGACGAGGTGTATTCGCGCATAACATATGAAAAAGAGCATATATCCATAACCCGAATGGCAGAAAAGGATGATAAAGGACTTCTGGTTATTGTGGATGGTTTTTCAAAAACCTATGCCATGACCGGATGGCGCCTTGGGTGGGGTGTTTTGCCAGACGTACTTGTAAAACCTGTTGTAAAAATTATCCAGAATTCCATTTCATGTGTTCCTCCATTTGTCCAATATGCCGGGATAGTGGCTCTCAAAGAGGGAGACGATTTTGTAAAGAAAATGGTTACCGAATTTAGAAAAAGACGTGATGTTATATACGATATACTTCAGGAAAGTGACAGACTTTTTATTCCGAAACCAGAAGGGGCATTCTATTTCTTTCCACGTATACTTGATTTAAAAATGTCAAGTGTTGAATTTACGAAAGGACTGCTTGAAAAATACGGTGTTGCGATGCTACCGGGCAGCGCTTTTGGCCCTACCGGAGAAGGACATATAAGGATTTCTTTTGCCAATTCGCTGGAAAATCTGCAAAAAGGAGCCGAGTTTTTACTTAAATATCTGAAAGAAATAAAATAGGCCAGACACAGTCCTTATTTGCATAACCCGCGTAAATACTTTAAAATTATTATACTATGAGTAGAAAAATTAGAAAAATCATTGGTGGCAACTGGAAAATGAACAAAACTATTAAGGAGACAGAAGAGTTTTTTTCTTCTTTTTTACCATTATTAAAAGATATCAATACCGAGTATGAGATTGTTATTTTCCCACCATTTACAGCGCTTAAAACCGCAGTGGAATTTACCAGCGGGGCCGATGTAAAAATCGGCGCCCAGAACATGTTTTACGAGGAGAAAGGCGCTTTTACTGGTGAAATATCACCTTTAATGCTTAAAGATATCGGAGTTGAATACATACTCATTGGACACTCCGAGAGAAGGAAGTACTTTGGAGAAACTGAGGAACTATTTTCACTTAAGATTGAAAGCGGGCTGAAACACGGATTTAAAGCTATGTACTGTGTGGGTGAAACACTCAGGGAGAGAGAAGAGGGAGTGCATAAGGAAGTTGTAGAGAGGCAGTTAGTAGAAGGTTTGAAAAGTGTTGAAAGAAAGAATATAGATGCTATTTCCATAGCATATGAGCCTGTATGGGCTATTGGGACAGGAAGGACTGCGACGCCCGAACAGGCAGAAGAAATGCATGCTTTTATCAAGGAAATTCTCAGGAAACTCTTTGGTACAGATAATATACCTGTTCTCTACGGTGGTAGCGTTAAGCCACATAATGTGGCGGAATTGACAGAGGAACCTCATATAGATGGTGCTCTTGTGGGTGGGGCTTCCTTGAGCCCTGCTGACTTTGCAGAAATTATTAAAAATTCCAGGTAGGAGGAGATTATGTACACAGTACTTCTGGTGTTGTATATCATAATTGTTATTTTAATGGCGCTTGTAATCCTCATACAGGAACCAAAACATGGTGGCCTGGGGGGAGTCTTTGGCGGTGGTGGCATGGAAAATATACTTGGTGCTCGTGAGGCTCCAAGCTTTTTCGTTAAACTTACAGCTGGATTTGGTGCTGTGTTTATGATTTTATCACTCTTTTTGTCTTATATTAACCAACCACAGGGCGGGGCAAAGAGTGCCTATCAGAGGGCACTTGAAAGGGCCATGAAACAGCAACAGGCCACACAACAGCAGCCTGCGCCTGTCCAGCCATCACCTGCCCCACAGAGTGAACAAAATATTCCTGCACCAACAAATCAAGGAGGTCAGTAATGGAGGCAACATTTGAAGTAAAAGGAAAACAGTTTACAGCAAAGAAAGGAGATGTTATAGAAGTGCCGTTTCTTGGGGATGATGTGGATAAGATAGAAATTGATAGGGTAATGGTTCTGAAAAATGATTCCGATATTAAAATCGGAAAACCTTATGTAGAAAATGCAAAGGTGGTGCTTGAGAAAATAGAGGATAGGCGCACAAAAAAGATAATTGTTTTCAAGTTTAAAAGGCGCAAAGATTATAAGAGAACCTATGGACACAGACAGAAGTATAGTGTTGTAAAAGTAGCAGACATAATTTCCTAACCGGAGGATTGCTCATATAGGTTTTAACGTAATAATTTTAACGTTGACTGTATTGACCAGGGTCTCATTGAAAGACCCTGGTTTTTATTCATACCTTATAATCACACCAGAATCCTTCGTTGAGCCTGCTGAATCGCTAAAAGTATATAGAGAAAAAGAGGGGTATATTACTAAAATTCTCACTGTAGAGGAGATAGAGGAGAACTTTACAGGGCAGGATATACAGGAAAAAATAAGAAATGCAATAAGAGCATGGCACATGAAACTTGGTGTGGAGTATGTATTCCTTGCTGCTGATGCAGATAGTATCCCTCCGAGAACCGTTCTTGTGAGGCTGGGATATGGGGATGATGACTATATACCTTCCGATTACTATTATATGTGCCTTGATGGTAATTGGAATAGCGATGGAGATTACACATTTGGAGAGATAGAGGATAGCGTGGACCTGTATCCGGATGTAGCAGTTACTCGTGGAACATTTCATTCAGCCATTGAATTTATGGATTATGTTGATAGAATAAAGTATTTTGAAAAATCAGTGGGTTCTTATGCTAAAAGGGCGCTCTTTCATTCTTCTACAATTCAGACAGATGCTGATGGAAGTTATTATGTGAACCAGATAGCAGATGCCTTTCCAGACTCAGTGGAAAAACACTTTTTATATCAGGATGAGCAGAGCATTACCATATCCGATATTAACAATTACCTTAGGGAGGGAGTTGGCTACTTCCTTACCATGGCACATGGAGATATAAACGGATTTTACGCAAACTACTCAAATGAATATTATGGAATAAGTGATATTCCAGATGATTCCACCAATTCAACATTTGTTGATATATTTTCATGTCACAGTGGTGCTATAGATAGAACATGCTTGCTTGAGGGATTTTTTCAGAAAGAGGTCACAATTGCTGCAAGAGCAAGTTCAAGAAATGATTTCTCTTTTACCACGCCTATGAGAGTTCATTTTTATGAGAACATAACTTCAGGTAAAAGTCTGGGTGATGCTACGAGGCTATATAGATTACCGTACTTGTCGTATGCTTATAGTGGTGATAATGGGTATAGATACGTTATAATGTCAATGATTACTCTTGGTGAACCACTTTTGAGATTTTATACCCTAACACCACAGAATTTATATATGAATTATTATGAAGATTCAATGTATCTACATGTAGTTGTATTTTCAGAAGATTCCCAGCCTGCCTCGCAAATAAAAGTTGTTCTTTATAAGGATGGAGAGTATATCATCATTGATACGACAGATGCATCGGGTGAGGTGCGAATCCCACTTCGTATGCTTACAAGGGGACTGCATTCTTTAAGTCTCACAGGCTGGAATTTCCATAGAGTGGATACAACACTGTATGTTAATGGTTATTTCAGACCATCAATTAATAGCATTGCAATAAAGGGGAATTCAGAAGAACGTATTATCTCAGGTGATTCTGCCGTTGTTACAATTAGGGGTAGCGTTCCTTCCGTACTGCCTTTATGGATGCGAATCAGTTGCTTCACAGAAGATGGCATTTTCTACGATGATTCTTTTAAGGCACAGGGCGAGTTTATAGTGTCCGATACAGTAAGGATACCATGGTTTTCAGGGCAAAGTCTATTATCCTGTCGTGCAGCTTTTGAAAGTGGAGGGTTTTATAAGGATACGTCGTTAATCGCTTATGGACCTCTGATTGCTCTGGATGGCATAAGATATGTAAACGATTCACTTGTCATATCTCTTGTTAATGCCGCATGTGTCGTATCCGATACGGTGTATGTTAAAGTGAATACTTCTTCAAACCAGAACTATTATTTCAGCACGGTGCTTGGCCCTGAAGAAATAAGAAAAATCAGGTTCAAGATTGAGGAGTCGGATTTGCCATTGAGTATTGGACTACATTCACATGTCATTGACACTCAGTTCATTATAAAGGAAATTATGTACCCTCAACCTCCCCAGGGACTTACCACTGTTTCAATTTCTGAAGGTGTGAAACTTACCTGGGAAGAAAAAAATGGAGCTTATAATTTATATAGAGGAACAGATTCTCTTAAACTTGTTAAAATAAATTTATTGCCTCTTAAGTATCCCTATTATGTTGACAGAGGCTTATCTTTTGACACGGTTTATTATTATGCGGTGACCTTTGTTGATTCTTTCGGTTTTGAGAGTGGTTTTTCAGATATTGTGAAGGGAATACCCAATCCAAAGATGGCTCCTGGATGGCCCGCTACAGCAAGTGGGCTTGGATACTCTTCTCCCTTAGTTGCGGATATTACACCTCTTTATCCGGGTAAAGAAATAGTAATAGGCTCGTTTGAGGATTCTTTAGTGTATGCATTCTCAAAAGACGGTATTCCTCTTCCCGGATGGCCTGTGAATATAGGGGACATAATTTATTCGGCGCCAGCATCGTATGATCTTGACGGTGATGGTTATGATGAGGTGATTGTAGCAGGAGGAGGCTCTTATACCAATGTGTGGGTATTAAAAGGAGATGGAACAGTATTTGATGGCTGGCCTGTTTACGTCAGAAAAGGAAATTTCACAGGTCCTGCTGTTGCTGATTTAAATGGTGATTCTCTGCCAGAGATAGTTTTTGTATCAAGGTCTGGTGGTGTATATGTTTATAATATTCATGGGGTAATGCTTGATTCCATACACCTTTATGCGGGTGGGTTTTCTCCTGCATCACTGGGTGATGTAAACAATGATGATACAATGGATATCGTTATAGGATGCAAGGCAGATTCCGCCGGGTTATGGATACTCCACATGGTCAATGATACAGAACTTGTGGTAAATAATGGCTTTCCAAAAGGGTCGTTCCTGTTTAATTCTCCCCTTGTTATAGGCGATGTAAGACCTGATATACCAGGTCTTGAGATATTCGGGTGTGATAGGGGAGGTAATGCAATACTTTTTAATTCCAGCGGAGATACAATATGGACACGGCCGGTAAATAATCTTGATTATTTCTATAATCCCTCCATATCAGACGTGGATGGAGATGGCGTGCCTGAACTTCTCGTAAATCAGGGAACAGGTGTGGCTGTGTTTAAAAACGATGGAAGCTATCTTGAAGGCTATCCAACTACAGAGGCATCCGGTGGTCCCCATCAGTGTATAACAGTTGATTTAAATGGAGACGGCTACAAAGAGATAATCAAGGGAAGCGTGGATGGTAAGTTGTATGCTCTTACAGAAAATGCGGATATATATCCGGGTTTCCCTATTGATCTTAATGGATATGCCTATCCTACAAGTGCTATAAGTGACCTTGATGGCGACGGTACTTTAGAACTTGTTTCTGCAAGTTTTTCAAGCATGGTGTTCGTGTATGAACTTGGCGTACCTGATTCATTTATTGGTGACTGGCCAACATATCAACATGACAACCAGAGAACAGGAAATTACAATTATATCCCGCCTCTATCTTTTGTAAGAGAAAAAGAACACTTACAGGAAAATTCACTTCAAAACCTTGTTGTTAGAGGGAGTATATACTTTGGAAAACAATGGAAGGATGTTTTAAAGGTTGTCCTGTATGATATAACAGGTAGAAGAGTATTCTCTATTAAAAAGTCTTTCGGACATTTTGTAAAATTAGACCACGGTGTTTATTTTGGTATAATTAAGATGAAAAACGGATATACGATGAAAAACAGAATAATCGTTTTGCCATGAAAGGACTTGAGGATTATGTAAATAAAAAACAGGAACTTGAAAGAAAACTCTCTACCGGTGGGATTCCGGAAGGAGAGAGAAAGAAAATTGCACAGGCTTATTCCCGGATTCTGCCACTGGCGGAGAGGGCTGAGAAAATTATTGCGCTACAGAAAAGTATAAATGAGACAAAAGAACTGCTTGATGACCCTGAGATGAGAGAACTTGCCGAGGAAGAACTTAAGAAACTTGAAGAGGATAAAGAAAAACTCATACTGGAGTTAAAAAAACTTATTTTACGTTCCGCCATGAATCTGGATAAAAATGCCATTATAGAAATTCGGGCTGGTGCTGGAGGAGAGGAGGCAGCCTTGTTTGCAGCTGATCTGTTCAGGATGTATATGAAATATGCAGAGAAGAAGGGATGGCGTTACTCCGTAATGGATTCGCATCCAACTGATATGGGTGGATTTAAGGAAATTGTCTTTACCATTGAAGGAAAAGACCCTTACAGGTATTTGCACCTTGAATCTGGTGTACACAGGGTTCAGAGAGTTCCTGTAACTGAATCAGGCGGTAGAATTCACACGTCAACAGCATCCGTGGTTGTTTTACCTGAAGCAGAGGAGGCAGATGACATAGTAATCAACCCTGATGATTTGAAGATTGATACATTCAGGGCAGGGGGGCCAGGAGGGCAGTATGTTAACATGACAGATTCAGCAGTAAGGATAACTCATATTCCTACAGGTCTTGTTGTTGTCTGCCGTGAAGAGAGGTCACAGCATAAAAACAGAGAAAAAGCCATGAAATTATTGAAGGCACGACTTAAAGACTTAAAAGAAAGGGAGGAGCGAAAGAAGGTTGACGAACACAGAAAATCTGTTATAGGTACAGGGGACAGAAGTGAAAAGATAAGAACCTATAACTTTCCTCAGAACAGAGTTACAGACCATCGTATAGGGCTAACTGTTTATAAACTCAATGAGATTATGGAGGGCAACCTTGATGAAATCATCATACCGTTACTTGAAGAAGAGGAAAGAAGAAAACTTGAATCCGTTAAATTACTATAAATACTTTAAAAACGAACTTGAGAGTATTACGCTTTTTCCTGAAAGGGAGTTGAGTGATATTGTGTATCACTTTACGGGAAAAGATATGGGGAGTTTTCTAACTGGCATCTCTAATAATATTAATATGGAGTCTCTTTTTTCACAGACTCTTGAGATAATAAACAGGAGAAAGAAAGGGGAGCCTCTTGAGTACATACTCGGGCGGGCTTATTTCATGGACATAGAACTTGCAGTAGATAACTCTGTTTTAATTCCACGACCAGAAACAGAAATACTTGTTGAAGAGGTTTTAAAGCATGGGCCCGGAACAGTAATTGATGTTGGAACTGGAAGTGGTAATATAGCAATAGCTCTTGCAAAGCGTGGGTTTAGAGTGGTGGCAACTGATATAAGTAAGCGTGCTCTTAAAATCGCAGAGTATAATGCAAAGAAGAACAGAGTAAATGTTGAGTTTTTACACTGTGCCTTTATGGATAATGTCAGAAAGGATATCAAGTTTGATTATATTGTATCCAATCCTCCGTATGTTTCCCGGGCAGAGTATTCTGAACTTCCTGATGAGGTTAAAAAGGAGCCTTATGAGGCACTTGTTTCAGATAAAAATGGCCTCTGGCACACTTTGAAGGTTTTGGAGTATGCAAGGGAGTACTTGAAAGGGGGAGGGTATGTCTTTATAGAAATCTCTCCTCTGAGGGTGGAAAAATACAAAGAAATGGCAAAAAAACTTGGATACGGTGATATAGAGTTAACAAAGGATTTTAATGGAAAAGACAGGGTTTTGAAAGCGAGGTGGATGTAATATGGCCTGGAAGTTGGTAGAAAACAAGAGTACATATCTTGAGTATGATGACCCTGAGAGAGTTTTTAGAATAATAGTATCAACCAAACTCTCCATAGGGCTCAAGGAACACATAGGGTATGACTATATAAAGAGCCTTATACAGGTCCACTCTTCAAAGGTGTATTTTGTGGACAGTGCAACAGAGGCTCACAAGATGGAAGGTGATGGACTCATAACCAAGGAACGTGGATTATTTATAGGTGTGAAAGTTGCAGATTGCTATCCACTATTTCTTCTTGATTATAGCCAGCCTGCTCTTGCCGTTCTGCATGTGGGCTGGAGAGGCGCAAAAGAGGGGATTATAGCATCCGCTGTTAACAAACTTATTCGCGAACTCAGAAGCGACCCTGATTCAATTCATGCTGTTATTGGGCCGGGTATCTGTGTCAAACACTATGAAGTGGGAGATGAATTTGCAGAGATAAAGAAGTTTCAGCCATTTCTGAAAAAAATCAGAGGGAAACTGCACTTTGACCTGCATGAGTTTATCAAGAATGAGTTAAAAGAGAACGATATTTATAATATAGTAGAATCTCCTTTCTGTACCTATGAAAGGGATGACCTGTTCTGGTCAAAACGCCGTGATGGAAAAATACTGGGTGAAATGTGGGCCTTCGGTAAGATTATTGAGTTTAACACCAACATTCCTGTTCTTGGAAGCCTTATCCCTCTGTAACTTGAAGTTTGACTGGCTGAGAGATTATGAGAGTTATATCCTTTGATATAGGTGGAACAAATATTGAGTTTGGAATAGTAGAGGACGGTAAAATAGTAAATAAGGGTAAGACCGATACAAAAGAGATAAAAAGCAGAGAAACTTTTGTGCATATCCTGAGAAATATTACTCTTGCCGCTTCAGGTGATACTCCTTTTGATGCAGTGAGTATGGGGATAGCAGGACTTGTAAATCCCAAAAGTGGAGAAATACTCTTTTCACCAAATCTCCCTTTCCTCAATGGATTGAATTTGAAAGAGGCGTTCAAAGATATAGCCAGTTTTTATCTTGACAATGATGCAAATGTGTATGCACTCGGAGAATGGAGATTTGGGGCAGGAGAACAAAAAGATAACGTGGTTGTAATCACCCTTGGAACAGGAGTCGGTTCTGGTATAATTGTCAATGGAAAAATATTGAGAGGGGCCAACTATTATGCAGGGGAAGCCGGGCACCTTATTATAGACTTTGGCGGCCAGTGGTGCAGATGCGGCCAGAGGGGTTGTCTTGAAAGCTATATTGGTGGAGATTATTTCCCAGAATTCTCCATGTATTTCATGAGAAAAATGGGATACGAGTGCAAAAAATGTACCATGAAGGAACTTTACAGTATGGCAGTTAAAAGTGACCATATTGCACTTTCACTTTTTGAAGAGTATGGAAGATATCTCGCTTTTGGGCTTGTAAACATTATACACCTGCTTGACCCTGAAGTAATAGTGTTAGGTGGAGGGATTGCTGATAGTTTTGATTTCTTCAAAGAATCCATGATGGATGAACTTGCAAAAAGGGTAATGGGTTTTGAGAAAAGAAAACTAAAGATAAAAAAGGGAATTCTTGGGAAAGAGGCAGGCATTTACGGAGGGTATGTTCTTGCGAAAGAGGAAATGTAGGTGGCTTGGTATAGACTTTGGAGAACGTCGTATTGGACTTGCCATTACAGACGAACTATTAATTATGGCAAAGCCCTATAAAGTAATAGATGCAAAAAAGGAAAATCCAGTACTTGCAATTAAAAAAATAGTTGAAGAGAACAATGTTTGTCTCATAGTAATGGGTAATCCACTGCATCTTTCAGGAAAAGAAAGTGAACTTTCAAAAAAAGTTAAAGAGTTCAAATCTATGCTTGAATCTGTGTTAAAGGACATTAAAATTGTCCTTTATGACGAGAGATTAACTTCAAAGATGGCTGAAAGAATGCTTGCAAACAGGGGGATGGACCTGAGAAAATCCAAGGAACAGATAGACCTTTATGCTGCCACCTTCCTGCTTGAGGAGTACCTGGAACGCTCACGGGAATGAGAAAAATCCTTTTCTTTTTCTTCATAATATTTCCCTTACTTCTGTTTTATCCTGTTATTAGCATTCCTACATCTGGCCCTGTGCAATTCCCCGTGAAGAGGGGAGAGGATTTTAGAACCACAATGCAACGACTGAAAAGAAATCAAATAATCAGGGACACCTTCAGATTTCTTATTCTTGCGAGGGTTATGGGGCTTGATAAGAAAAGTAAGTTCGGTTTTTATACTTTCAAAAAAAACCTGCCTGAATTTAAGGTTTTACTCAAACTTACAGTAGAAGGTGCTCCCCTGAAAGAATTTAAAATCAGAATACCGGAGGGCTACACCCTTAAGAAAATGGCTCCACTTTTTAAAAAGATTGGCATAGAACCGGATACGTTTCTGAAATACACAAACGATACCAATTTTGTCAGAAAGGTGAAAAAATGCTGTCCACTTATGGATACACCAGGAACCCTTGAGGGCTATCTTTATCCCGATACATACAGGTTTGTATACGGAGAGAGTGTCTATGACGTTGTTTGCAGGATGCTTCGGAGAACCTGTTCGGTGTTTGATAGCAGCGTAATAAAGCGTATGCGTGATATTGACTTCAATATGCACGAAGTTCTTACACTCGCATCCATAATAGAGAAGGAGGCAATGGTGGACTCAGAAAGATACATAATATCAGGTGTATTCCACAACAGACTCAGAAAGGGTATGCCCCTTGCATCCAATCCTACACTCAATTACGCTCTGGGTGAAAACTATGGATGGTTGCCACGATGGGCTATAAGGAGTCAGACTCCCTATAATACATATATTTATCCAGGGCTCCCTCCTGGACCCATTTGCGCACCCTCAAGAAAATCAATTCTTGCAGCACTATGGCCTAAAAAAGTTAAGTATCTGTACTTTGTGGCAAGAGGGGACGGAACGCATCTTTTTGCCAGAACCTATGCGCAGCATCAAAGAAACATAAGATATGTAAAGTATTTAATGTTTAAAAAGAGAAAATCAAAGTTTTCTTCCAGCGTTGTAAAAAGTGTTGAAAAAGTAAATAATAAGAGCAAAACCAAGAAAGATAAGAACCGCATAGAGAATTCTATGGGAGATAATATAAACCAAAAGAGCAATAGAAATACCCAGAAATCCAATTAAACCCGAAATAATTTGCATTCTTTTAAAGGATTTATGCTCAATTCTCCTTTATGATTTTAAGATGAAGTTCTCTGAGCTGTTCTTCAGAGATAAAGTCCGGTGCTTTCTCATATAAAGCCTGTGCGCTTGTTGTCTTGGGAAATGCAATCACATCCCTTATAGATTCAAGGCCAAGCATTACCGCAAGGAGTCTGTCAAATCCAATAGCTATTCCACCATGTGGTGGTGCACCGTATTCCAGAGCCTCAAGTAAAAAACCAAAGTTCTCCTCTATTCTCTTATCATCAATTCCTATCATTTTCAATAGTTTTATCTGAAGTTCCTTCCTGTGGTTCCTGATAGAACCAGAGCCCATTTCTATACCATTTATCACAAGGTCATACTGTTTACCAATAACCTTCTCTGGTTCAGTGTCAAGAAATTCAATCGTATCTTCAGTGGGCATGGTGAATATATGGTGTGCTGGCTCAAGTGCCCCTGTGTCTGGATTTTTTTCAAACAGAGGAAAATCCGTTACCCAGAGCACTGCAAAAGGGGATGTTTTTTCTTCAAATCTGTAATTTACAAGGTTTCTGAGGGTACCTGCCAATCTGTAAACCCTATCAGGTTTATCTCCCACCAGAAGATATGTTCCTTCTTCAAACTGACCACTAATAAATTTTGCAATCTGTCCAGAAAGTTTCTGTCCATCAGATTTAAACCACAAAAGTCCTCCTGCCCCTTCTTTCTTAATGGCATTCTGAAGATTATCTATTTCTTTTCTTGAAAGATTTTTCCCTGTTCTCACACCTATAATTTTACCACCGTTTTCTATAATACTATCGGCTACTTTGAAGCCTCTGCCAGAAAGTGTGTCAGTAAAATCTATGAGAGTATTGGAATATCTCAGATCCGGTTTGTCAGAGCCATAAAGTTCCATGGATTTTGCATAGGAAAGCCTCAAAAAAGGCCTTTTCAGCTTCACCCCGATTAATTTATCAAATACATGGGTTATGAGGCCTTCTATGAGGCTTAACACGTCTTCTACATCCACAAATGACATCTCAAGGTCAATCTGGGTAAACTCAGGCTGTCTATCCGCTCTTAAATCCTCATCCCTGAAACATCTTGCTATTTGAAAGTATCTATCAAAACCTGCTGACATTAAAATCTGCTTGTACAGTTGTGGTGATTGAGGCAGAGCGTAAAACTTTCCTGGATGAAGTCTGGATGGAACGACATAATCCCTTGCACCCTCAGGTGTTGATTTGGTCAGATAAGGTGTATCAATCTCATAAAACCCGTGCTCGTATAAAAAATCTCTTACAAGTTTCATTAACTGGCTTCTTTTAACAATGTTGTTCTGAAGTTTTGGCCTTCTCAAATCCAGGAATCTGTATCTTAACCTGACCTCTTCAGATACATCCACAATATCCTCTGGAAGAAAAGGTGGAGTAGGTGATTCGTTAAGCACTTGAAGGTCGTTTATCACAATCTCCACCTCACCTGTTTTCATATCTTTATTGACCATATTTTTAGGTCTTTTCCTCACCGTGCCTTTTATTTGCACAACATACTGGCTTCCAAGGCTTTTAGCTGTATCATAGTATGGAGAGTCCGGTTCAACCACACACTGTACCTCTCCGCTTATATCCCGAATATTAATGAATATAACGCCTCCAAGGTCCCTTACACGCCTCACCCAGCCAGATACCGAAATTTCTCTGTCAATGTGTTCTAAACTTACTTCTCCACAGTATGTTCTCATTGATTACCTCCCAAAAAACGTAGGATAACGATAATAAAACCTTTTTTCATAATACAGTCTCAAAAGAACAAGGACCGCTATATCCATTAAAAGGAATAAAGGAAATTTAATGGCCACGCTAAGCACGAAAACAAATGATGAAATTCTGTAAGACACCTTACTCATAAAATCAGAATCATCAAATATTGCAAGAACAAAGAGAATAACGCCTATAAGGGAAGAAATGAGAATATGTATATCCATAAAAATGAATGCACTAACGAGAGCATAGAGCATGAACACAGAAGCCACTATTGTAGTATTCTTTTTTCCCATATAAACAGCAGAGGTTTTGAGATTGGCCTTTTTGTCACCCTCAATATCCGGTACTGTAGTGTTGAGAAATACCGCTATAACAAAGAAAAACAGAGGTAGAGAGTAGAGGAGTGCCAGTGGTATTACAGGTGTTGCACTCGCCCATCCTGCAAGATAGGCAAGAATTCCATAACCTATTCCATTTGCAAGTGCATCAAGAAAGGGTTTTCCCTTTAACTGGAAAGGAGGAATAGAATACATTGCACCCAGTAACCCGGAAAGAAATAGTATTATAACAAAATCAGAGGTGGAGAATACGATGGCAATGATAAAAGAAAGAACTACAAGGATTCCTGAGTATATCCATGCCCACCTGGTTTCTATAATCCCGTAGGGGATAAGGAACAGTTTATTATTGACAAGGTCGCTTTCCCTGTCGTATATCTGATTTACAACATATATGGCTCCCATAAGCAGGGTATAGGAGAGTAAATTAATCCAGAATAGTTTTCCCGGAAGAAGTTGTATTCCGAATGAAGGCACCTCAGCACCAGCTGCATAGCCCAGAAACATTGGAGCCCACAGAGGCACAAATAAAACAGGCCTCAAAAGAAAAAAGAAATCATATATTCTCAAGGTTTTATCAAAGTCTTTTCGCATGATATAATTTTATTATACAGAAATCGGATTCCCAAGTCATTGCTCCGTTTAAATGCAAGAAAGAACATCAAATCAAGGCTTAAACAAAGAAGAGTGCGGTTCTGAAGTCAATCCCCAAACCCACCTGCACATATATTTTTTATCACATAATGTATCTTATGTTAACCTATGTAATTGAGTGTGTCGTAGTGGGTTATGTATTCATGATGGTTTTATATTGATTTAGGGGCAGAATTCGGGGTTTCTGTCAGTAGTTTATAAAATGAATTCTGGACTGTATAATAAACACGGGATGTTTGGTCTTTGTAAAAATGAAATGCAATATATTCTTTTATGAAAACAAGGAGTTATTTGTTTGCGGTGCAGTAATATATTGATGTATCATAATATATCCAATGGTTTTGATTTTTCTTTTAGAAGCATAAGCAAGGATTTACTTAAAAAACATATTAAGTCTCTGTATGGGAATAAAATAAGATTTTTTACAAATGAAGATATTGCGCAAAACACAATCTTTGATGGAAAAGATGCTGTTCTTATTACTTTTGATGATGCTTATGAAGGGGTTTACAACTATGCTCTACCTGTAATGGAAAAATATGGCGTTATTGGTGCGGTCTTTATACCCGCTGGATATATAGGGAAGTTTAACTCCTGGGACTTCTCACCCTTCAGGGGTTTAAAGCACATGGATAAAAATATGCTCATAAACCTGTCTAAAAAAGGCTGGATTATAGGTTCGCATGGTTTTAATCATGTGGACCTCAGAAAGTGCTCAGATAAGGCCTTAAAAATGGAAATATGTGATTCAAAGAAATTACTTGAGGATTTGCTTGGAAAAAGGATATCTCTTTTTGCCTATCCCTTTGGATTGTACAACAAAAAAGTGATGGATATGGTTGCTGAATGTGGATATGATTATGCCTTTGCAACTGCTACAGGAATAAAAAGGAACAGATTTGCTATTCGGAGAATGGCTGTGTATTTTATTGACCGCTCTCCTCTGCCCCTTCTAAATAAAAAGTATTGTCACATGTATCTTCTGAGGAACCGAATAGTTGCATCATTTGCTTCTCTTACTCCGTTGTATAAGAGGCTATTTGGAATAGGCAAAGTACAGTGTCAATAGTGTTATAATCCCCTGAAGTATTGCCACGTACTCTGCAAATCTCTTTGTTCGTGAGTACTTTACTATAATTACATCACCATCTTCAGGTATGGTTGTTCTTGAGATACCTATGAGTTTAAAGCCCCTCAATATTTTCACAGGACCTGCAAACTGTGACTTGCCGCCTGCTTTTGAGATATAGTAATCAACAGACGCTCCTTCAACAAAGGGTATCAAAGTGCCCGGACGCATGACCTCACCGGCAACAAGAACACCCCTAAACAGTGGAAACACAAAAAGAGAATCTCCCGGATTTATAGTGAAGGAGGGTGAATTAACTTTTTTAATTTTACCGTTTCTCTTCACAAAAATCCTGTTATCCATTATTTTTATAGTAAGGTTTTTCCCAACAGGTCCACTCAGTATATTGCTTATCGGTGAAGATTTGAATAATGGCAATGAAATAGCACGACTTCTTATGGAAAAGGCAGACATCGTTGTATCTCCGCCCAGAGGTATAAAAGTTGGGGAAGAAAGAGGATATGTAGAAATATCACCTACAATATATACAGAACTATCACGATTGATAAAAGGTACACATACCTTCTGAAAAGATGATATATTTCTGTTATTGTTCGGATCATCAAGGAGGTCAAAGGTACTGAGGTTCACTCTAACCGTATCATGCCCTGATATAAGTGCAATAGCAGAATATGAAGCCATTCCCATGAGCCCACCTGCACTCCACAGGGCATCTGATACAGTGTAATTGGCAGGAAGCGTATATATTCCAGGATGATATACAGCTCCTGAAATCTCAATGGATACCATTCTTGGTGAGATGAGCATGACATTGAAGGAATCCTTTTTTCCGGATATTTCTTCAATATAGTAACTCAGGGTGTCTGAAAATTGTTTTAAAGTTAAACCTTTTCCGTTTACTATTGCTGAAACAAGGAATGCTTTTGGTTGCTGGTAATCTGTAGAGCTCCCGCTCTCATTATCCACCTGAGATAACCATGGGGCATATACTGGAACCTTGCCATCTGGAGAAACTGCGGTTTTTATTGCAGCTCCAGTGGATTTGCTGACAATCATGATTTTATCACCCGGTCCCAGTACATAGTATTCGGGAGATACTGTCCCCGGAGTATAGGAGTATGCAGCAAATAAGTAAACAAGATAGGCTATGATATTCATTTATGTTCCTCCATTTTAATAATTTCTTCCTCAATGGCTGAAACTATTTCGTTTTCTTTTACTCTTTTAACAACCTTACCTTTTATAAATATTAGCCCGTAGCCGGGTTCAGCGGCCACTCCTATGTCTGCATCCTTTGCCTCTCCAGGGCCGTTGACCTCGCAGCCCATAACAGCGACTTTGATGGGTATCGTGTGTTTTTTCAACATTTTATTTACATCTTCAACAATTTTCATCAAGTTTACCCTCGTCCTTGCACAGGTTGGGCATGATATAAGCAGGGGGCCGTTGTACCGTATTTCAAGAGATTTTAGAATTTCCCATGCAACTTCCACCTCTTTTACAGGATTATCTGTAAGAGATACTCTTATTGTATCGCCTATACCTTCATGTAAAAGATAACCCATTGCAATTGAAGATTTTACAGTCCCGGGTAGAAAAGGTCCTGCTTCTGTTACTCCAAGATGTAGTGGAAGGTCGGTTTTCTTTGAAAGTAAACTATATGCTTTTATGGTATCCGGCACGGAGCTTGACTTTACAGAAATAACAATGTCATAAAAATCTCTTGATGTGAAATAGTCTATCCATCTTAAAGCGCTTTCAACCAGTCCTTCAGGAAAAACCCCGTTATATTTATCAATAATGTCAGATTCAAGTGAGCCGGAGTTTACACCTATTCTTATAGATTTTTTGTTAATCCTTGCCGCCTCTATAATCTCGTTTATTTTCTTTTTATCATTGATGTTCCCGGGGTTAATTCTGATTTTATCTGCTCCCTTTTCTATGGAGAGAATTGCAAGTCTGTGATTGAAATGGATATCTGCAATCAGGGGCACATGAGGAAAATCTTTTCTGATGATTTCAAATGCTTTGAGACTTTTCAGATCAGGTATGGATATTCTTACCAGTTCACATCCTGCCTCCACAAGTTCCTGTATCTGTTTTTCTGTGGAATCAATGTCAGTGGTGCGTGTGGAGGTCATAGACTGAACCCTTATAGGGTTTTCTCCTCCTATTGCTGTATTTCCGACCTTAACGGTTCTTGTAGGTTTTCTTTTTGGTGTCACGCTTAAATTATACGTTTTTTATGTGGTTCCTCATAATTAATAGTTCATGTCAGTTTTCGGGAACTATTGGGGTAATCAGCTGGCGGGCTTTGTTTGCGAGTTTCTGTTCCAGAATCTCCTCTGCATTTTCAGCAATGTTTTCAAGACTGTTTATCTTCTGCATTGTGCGTGTATCGTAAAGACTAAGTATAAATTTAATTCCCTGAGATTGCTTGGAGATTTCACCTATGATGAAGTAATCCGCATTGAGAACTGCTGCTACCTGCGATGCCTGTGATTCATTGAGATTTTCAGGACGTATACCCATACTGCTCATCCTTCCATTAACAGAGCCCTGGGGAAGAACGTCAAAATTGGGTGAATTTTTAAGAGAAGCAATAATTATTTCCTGGCTTCTCATACCCAATCCCATGGTCTTTACATCTTTATCCTTTTCAAGGAGAGGGAAAACAGCAATTACCTTTTTTCTCTCTGCTGGCGCAGTTGCAACATATTCTTTATTGAGATAATCAAGAACTTCATCGGTTATGTCAAGTGAATTCTTTGCGTATATCACAAATCTGGCAGATTTATCAATAATCAGTTCGTAACCTTCCTCTTCTGCCAGCTTATTTATCGTCTCATACAGTTTTTCAAGATAAGGGCGGGTTATTTCCTTTAGTTTCCTGCTGTATTCCCCTCCCTCTCCCCATATTTTTTTAACATAATCATTGTACTCTTTTTCAAGTTCTTCTATCTTTTTCTGTTCATCAAGAACACCCTGAGGTGTGAGCATTGGGATTTTCTTTTCAAACTCATTCTTTCTACGCTGCAATTCAGAATACAGGCTGTCCTGCACCTTTCTCCACTCTCTCTCGTATTCTGCCATGTCTTTTCGTGCGTCATTTAGGTCCCTGTATTCCTTCATAACACGTTGCATATCTATGGTTGCTATCTTAAATTCCTTTGCCCCAAGAAAATTCACTGAGAATAAAAATCCCAGTACGAACAGCACAGCCTTTTTCATAGATAACCCTCCATACGTTCAAAAAGTTCTACCAATAAATGGCCGTATAGCCTGTGTATCTCCTGAATAACAGGTGTTTCTTTTGAATTTACTGAAAGAACCACGTCACACATATCTGAAACCTCTGGTTTGTTTGAACCGGTCATGTATATTACTTTTAATCCCATATCCTTTGCCGCTTTTACAGCAAGATTAACGTTTTTGCTGCGTCCTGACGTAGAAATTGCCAGAAGCACGTCTTTTTCCTTCCCGATGGCTCTAACCTGCCTTTCAAACACATATTCAAATCCAAAATCATTGGAACAGGCTGTAAGTATGGAAGTGTCAACGGAAAGAGCAACTGCTGGATATGGTTTTCGCTCTTTCTTATATTTTACCACAAACTCGGCAACAATGTGCTGGGCATCTGCGGCGCTGCCACCATTCCCACATGCAAGTAATTTCCCGCCAGAATTAAACGTTTCTCTGATTATGCTGACTGCCTTTAAAAGCGATTCTATTTGCTTATCATCAGGAAAGGCATTTTTAAGATGGTCAATCCTTTTTGCCAGATATTCTTTCATAGACCCTCCTCATATAGACCTCAGGGTGCTCTGGTATAAAACCCGAAAGGGATACAAATTTAAAGTTATTGAGAAAACTCATTTTTGGCCTTTTTGCTCTGCGATTCATTTCTTCTTCTCTTACTTTTCTAAGTTTAGCCTTTTTGCCTATTATTCTTTCGTAAATTCCTATAAATTCACAGGCTGTCATGGGATACCCCCCTGAAATATGGTAAATTCCAAAAGGTAGATTGAGTTCTATTAATTTTAAGGTTGCCTGTGCAAGGTATGGAACATAGGTGGGAGCACTTTTGATATTATCTGTACACAGAATTTCCTCTCCATCCAGTATTTTTTCCGGGATGAGAGACAGGAAATTATTGCCATTTTCCTTGTAAAGCAAAGAGGTTCTTATAATGTAATAGTCGCCACCCTGTCCTATAATGCTCTTTTCCGCATATGCCTTGGAGAATCCATAAACAGAGATGGGTGATGTGGCATCCTCTTCAAAATACTCTTTTTTGGTACCGTCAAATACGTAGTCTGTGGAAAAATGGACAAAAAGAGCGCCTTTGTTTCTGGCTATCCTATGCATGATAAGGGGGGCGAGCCAGTTGACCCTGAAACATTCATCCCGATGGTCCTCACAGTAATCTGTTTTAGAACATGCAGCTGCATTTACGAGAAGGTCAAAATTCAGATTTCGTAAGTAATCCTCAAGGTGAACATGGTCGTTTAAGTCAACGTTTTTTCTCGTGGGAGCAAGTATTGAAAATCCTTTTTCAGAGAGTTCTCTGTAAAGGGATGAACCCAGAAGTCCACCTGCACCGAAAAGTAAAACCTTCATGTAATGAATAATAAGGCGAAGAACAGGAAAAACAAAGAGGGGGCTTTAAGCCCCCTCAGAAACAGGTTTTACTTATCTTCTTTTAGAAACGGATACCTGTAATCAACAGGCGGATTGAATGTTTCTTTTATAGCACGAACACTTGTCCACCTTAAGAGATTGAGTTTGCTTCCTGCCTTGTCATTTGTACCTGATGCTCTTGAACCACCAAATGGCTGCTGAGCCACCACAGCACCAGTTGGCTTGTCATTGATGTAGAAATTTCCTGCTGCATGTCTTAACACCTTCTCTGCAAGTTCTATAGCGTACCTGTCATTAGCAAAGATTGATCCTGTAAGTCCGTATGGAGAAGTTTCATCACAGAGGTGCAGTGTTTCTTCATATTTTTCATCAGGATACACGTAAACTGTGAGCACAGGGCCAAATATTTCTTCTTGCATAAGTTTATGTTTGGGATTCTTTGTGAGAACCAGTGTGGGTTCAATAAAGTATCCCACAGAGTCATCGCATTTACCACCGAAAACTATTTCAGTATCCGCATCATCTCTTGCTATCTGTATGTAATTGCATATCTTATCAAAAGACGGCTTATCTATTACTGCGGTTATAAAGTTGGTAAAGTTCTCAGGACCACCCATTTTCATTGTTTTCACTTCCTCTACCATAATCTCTTTGAGTTCGTTCCACATGGATGAAGGGATATAAGCCCTTGATGCTGCAGAGCACTTCTGCCCCTGATATTCGTATGCACCTCTCAGTAATGCTGTTGCCACTGCTTTAACATCAGCAGAGGGATGGACAAAGACGAAGTCCTTTCCACCGGTTTCTCCCACTATTCTTGGATAGGTCCTGTATTTTGATATGTTCTGTCCAATTGTTTTCCACATGTACTGGAATGTTCTGGTTGAGCCTGTAAAGTGAACTCCTGCAAAATAGGGGCTTTCAAAGACCTTTTTGCCTATCATGGATGAGTTTCCGGGTATGAAATTAATCACTCCATCGGGCAATCCTGCTTCCTGCAAGATTTTCATTATAAAGTAGTTTGAATAAACCACTGTTGAGGCAGGCTTCCAGAGTGCCACATTACCCATGAGGGCAGGAGCAGTTGGTAAATTCCCGCCAATAGAAATAAAATTAAATGGTGGGACAGCAAAGATGAAACCTTCAAGAGGTCTATATTCCAGTCTATTCCAGAAACCTGTGGGTGAAATAGGTTGTTCTCTGTATATCTCCCATGCATATCTTGCATTGAATCTCCAGAAGTCTATGAGTTCTGCAATATCAATTTCAGCCTGAAACGGGTTTTTAGAGTGAACGAGCATGACAACTGCATCCATAAAATACCTGTATTTTTTGGATAGAAGTTCGGCAGCCTTCATGAATATGGATATTCTCTGATACCAGGGCATTGCCTGCCATTCTTCCCATGCCTTTAGAGCAGACTCAATGGCCATTTCTATCTCTTTTTCACCGGCTTTGTGGTACCTTCCAATAACCTTGCCGTGTTCATGGGGAAGACGACACTCACCCAGCTGGCCGGTTTTAATCTCTTTACCACCGATTATGAGAGGTATTTCAATCTCCTGATTTCTTATCTTCTCAATTTCTTTTTTAACCTCTATTCTCTCCTTTGTTCCTGGTGCAAAAGTGAGAATAGGCTCATTTTTTGGAAAGGGGACTTCAAAAGCCTTACCCATTATTAATCCTCCTTTTTATTCTCTCCAAAGTCAAGACCAAACTTAATACCCTGTGCAAGTGGCAGGTCGTCACCCCAGTTGATTGTAACGGTCTGCCTTCTCATATAACCTTTCCATGCATCGGAACCAGATTCTCTTCCTCCTCCTGTTTCCTTTTCACCTCCAAATGCGCCACCAATCTCTGCTCCAGAAGTGCTTGTGTTAACATTGGCTATACCACAGTCAGAACCTGCTGCTGAAAGGAACTTTTCCTCATACTTAAGATTATTAGTGAAAATTGCAGATGATAGACCCTGAGGAACTGAGTTATGAATTCTGATTGCCTCATCAATGTTCTTTATCTTTATGGCATAAAGAATTGGGGCAAATGTTTCCCTCTTAACAATTTCCATATCAGGTGTGGCTTCTACTATCGTGGGCTCCACATAATATCCATTTTCCTCTTCTATGACATTTCCACCCACAAGAATCTTACCACCCTGTTTTTTGATTTCTTCAATTGCGTTTTTGTAAACCTGTACAGCGTTTTTGTCAATCAGGGGGCCACATAGAACACCCTCTTCAAGGGGATTACCCACTTTGACCTGCCTGTAAAGTTCCACAAGTTCCGAGAGAAATTTATCGTAAATCTTTTCATGTAAAAGAAGTCTTCTCGTTGTGGTGCATCTCTGTCCCGCTGTTCCCACAGCACCAAACAGAATCGCCTTCTTTGCTATGACAAAATTGGCATCTTCCATTACAATTGCAGCATTATTTCCACCAAGTTCAAGTATGGTTTTGCCAAGCCTTTTTGCCACACGTTCTGCAACACGCTTACCCATTGGAATTGAGCCCGTGAAAGAGATAAGAGGGAGTCTTTTGTCATTTATCATCCACTCCCCTACTGTGCTCCCCTTGCCAATAATCAGGTTAAAAATACCGTTTGGCAGACCAAATTCTTTTACCACCTCTTCAATAATCTTCTGAACCGCTATAGCAGAGAGAGGCGCAGAACTTGATGGCTTCCAGACCATGGTATCACCGCACACTGCGGCAATAAAGGCATTCCATGAATAGACAGCCACGGGGAAGTTAAAAGAGGTAATAACTCCAATCGGTCCAAGAGGAAGCCACTGCTCGTATAATCTGTGGTGTTCCCTTTCGGACTGTATGGTTAGACCATACAACTGTCTTGAAAGACCGAGAGCAAAATCGGAAATATCTATCATCTCCTGCACTTCACCTTTACCTTCCTGATAGATCTTTCCAACCTCTATTGTAACCAATTTTCCAAGAACATCCTTGTACTTACGCAGCCTGTTACCAATTTCCCTTATAATCTGTCCCCTCTTCGGCGCAGGGACCTCTCTCCAGTATTCAAAGGCCTTTTGAGCTTCTTTTATAACCCGCTCATAATCCTCCTGTGTGGCAAGGGTTACCTTTGCAATAGGTTTACCATCTATTGGAGATATGGATTCTATTACCTCGCGACCCTCAATGGGACTCCATCCATCAGGTCCAGTACTCACACCAGAGTTCACTTCTTCAAGTCCGAGTTTAGAGAGAACCTCAGATATTACCTCTCTGGATAAATCTGCCATTTATTTTACCTCCTTTTGGGGTAATGTTTAGGATTATTTTACCTTGTAAAATGCGTATGATCAAAGAATAGGGTAAAGAATAGGGTTATTGGGAATGTTCGGTGAAAAAGTATGATTTGCTTTTATTTAAGGGTTCGCAGGACATCTTGTATAATTTTGAATCCTATGAGAATCGCTTTTGTTACCGAGCATTTCTATCCTTACACAGGTGGTATCTCAGAGCATACGTTCTACCTTGCACAGTCACTTGCCAGAGAGCACGATGTTCTTGTTTTTGCACCCCTTTATTCGGGTATCAGGTATGTTCCTCTACCGGAGCGTCCCCTTTTCAGAATAATTCGTATAGGCAAAGCCGCATTCTTTCCCGCCAATGGCTCTCTTACTGCATTTACATACACCCCAAAAACACTTTTTAGACTCAGAGATTATTTGAAAACGGGTTTTGATGTTGTTCATATTCAGGGTTCTGTGGTGCCTACCATGCCTCTTTTTTCCGCTGTTCTCAATACCGATGCTATAAAGGTTGTTACCTATCATGCACATCACGGTAAGTCTATTGGATATACGCTCTTTAAACCTGTATTGCAAAAGGCACTTTCAATGGTGCACGGGCACATAGCTGTATCGCAGGCTGCAAAAGCAACCATTCAAAGACATTTTGAACTTAAAAATGTGCACATAATCCCCAATGGAGTTGATATTAAAAGGTTCACTCCCTATGGTAAAAAGGTTGAAAGGTTTGCTGATGGTAAGTTTAATGTGCTCTTTGTAGGAAGACTGGAAAAAAGAAAGGGGCTAAAAGTATTACTGGAAAGCTTAAAAGACGTGGAAAAAGAAAGAATCAGGTTGATAATCGCAGGCGATGGTCCGCTTCTTAAAAAATATGAGGGTGCAGCACAGAACCTGAAAGTTGATGTGGCGTTTGTGGGCAAGGTATCGCCTCTTACGCTTTCAGCCCTTTATCGTTCTGCAGATGTCCTGGTTGCACCGAGTATTAAGGGAGAGAGTTTCGGTATAGTACTTCTTGAAGCAATGGCAAGTGGTGTGCCTGTAATTGCCTCCTCCATTACTGGCTATTCAGAAACACTCAAGTGGGGAAAGTATGGTTTAATTTTTGAGAATAGAAATCCTCTGGACCTGAAGAATAAAATCCTTTACCTTTACAACAATCCTGATGTCAGGAAAAGGCTTTCTGAAAAAGGACTTCTGTATGTGAGGTCTGAATTTTCGTGGGATAGAATCGCTGAAAGAACACTTGAGTTTTACATGTCCCTTGCACCAGAGAAAACGAGGGAAGCTGAAGAATTTAAAGTTCTGGAAAAACCCTGATTGTCCTTAATCTGTTCAACGCCTTAATCACCTCATCTCCTCTTACCTCACACAATTCACCCATTGGATAGGAAAAGGGTGAAAGTCTATCTGGATGTATCTCATCAATAATTTTAGCAAGCGTCTTAAAAGGTGTTTTTCCGTCAATGAAGCCATTTCTTAAAAGGTATAAAATAGCATAACCTATTGAACGTGTCTGTTCACGCGTGAGAATTTCTTCCAGTAAGGTTAAATCTATTTCCTCTCTCCCAATGACAACGATACCACGTCTTGGTGCATCTATCTTGAATTCTCTTTTCCCTTTCTCAGGATGGATGCTTTGTGGGTCAGGTATTCTTGAGGTGAATGTGTAAGGTGTTCCTGCTGTCTCGTTTTTTCTGTGTGATGGGAAGTTTTTGACAATCGCCCTTGCCCTTTCTGTAACATCTTGTGGTAAAAAAGTGTCCATCTGAATTACTGTATCTGCCACATCAAGGTAGTCACCTATTCCACCCGCAACCAGAATCGTAGAGATTCCATGCTTTTCGTAAAGTTCTCTTACCCTGTCAAGAAATGGAGTTATAGGTTCTTTCTTCTTTTCCACAAGTTCCTGCATCCTTCTATCTCTCGTCATGAAGTTAGTGGCTGATGTGTCTTCATCCAGTAAAAGAAGCCTGGCCCCTAATTCAACGCCTTCCTGAATATTGGTAGCTTGAGATGTTGAGCCCGATGCATTATCAGTTGAAAATAAAGCAGTGTCAATTTCCTTTGGAAGGTTGTCAATAAATGGTTTTATGTTTACTTTCTCCACCCTTCTTCTATCTTCTGCCCGTATATAGTGTGCTTCCTTTATCGTTATTACATACTCTCTGCCATCATCTGGAACATGGTCATAAATACCTTCTATGATTGCCCGAAGGAGTGTTGATTTACCATGATATCCACCTCCTGTTATAAGTGTAACTCCCTCTCTGATTCCCATGCCTGTTATATAAGTCCCATCGGGTAGGTGGATGGATATTCTGAGGTTATCAGGTGATTTAAAAGGAATGGCGTCTTTCAGTGGCTTATCTGATATTCCTGTTTCTCGTGGAAGAATAGCCCCATCTTTAATAAAGCATACAAGTTTAAGTTCCTTAAGCTTTTTTCGTATAAATGTCTGGTGTTCCTTGAGTTGAACGTGTACTTTCAGTTTTTCAAGGTCGTATTTATTAAATATTACCGCCTTATAAACAATCTGCGGGATTTTCTCAAAGAATATCTTTTCAGCGCCAGTTGCGTTTATCCTTCTTCCGAATGCAGGAAGGCCAGCGAAAAACCTTATCTCAAGACTCTTTTCCCTGAACACTACAGCACTCTGTTTTAGAATAACAGATGAGGGTTTCTGAATACTTAAAAGACCACTTTTCCCGGATCCGACTTTATCGGAGAGTTTTGATATGTATTTATAGAGTTTCCTTAGAATAAAATCCTCGGTTGCAATTTTTCCGGCCTCTGTTTTTAAAAATATAGGTGGATACTTTGCTATATTTTTCTCAATTTCTATACGTATCCTTGAAGGTGCAGCAAATGGGTCACCCTGGACGTGGTCTATGTGTAAAACAAAATCAGCGAACCTGTAAGAACCACGAAGTTTTTTATACTCTTTGTAACCCTTTCCATCCAGGCTTTTTATAAGATTTTTGAGTCTGTGCATGCCTAAATTATACTCTTTTTCTCACGGAATATACGTCCTTTCCTTTTTACGCTCAAACTGTGGTATAATTAAAAATCAAAAAGGAGGAAGCAAGTGGATAGGTATATTGAGCTTTTGATGGAACTTTCGGATGCTTTTGGCCCCTCTGGTTTTGAAGATGATGTAAGAGAACTCATAATCAACAGAATAAGTGCACTTGGATACAGTTATACTGTTGATAGAAGGGGAAATTTAATTGCAATTAAAAAGGGTGAGGGAAACTACAGGGTGATAGTGGATGCGCATATGGACGAGGTTGGTTTCATGGTAAAATATATCTCTGAAAGAGGATTTATTCAACTCGTACCTATTGGTGGTTATGATGATAGGATTTTACCCGGACATATAGTTAAATTTAAAACCGATGGGACTTTTGTGGAAGGTGTTTTTTCTACCCTTCCACCACATGTTTTGACACAGGAGGAAAGAAGTAAACCCCTCAAATTAGATAAACTCTGGGTGGATATTGGCGCAAATTCTAAAGAGGAGATCCTGAAAAAAGGTATAAGCCCAGGTACTCCAGGAGTTATTCACTATAATTCAAGAAAAATGGGCAATAAAATTATGGGTAAAGCCTTTGACGACAGGGCAGGATGTGCTGTGCTGTTGTATCTCATGGAAGAACTGAAAGATGTTGGATTACCATATGACATTGTATTTGCGTTTGCCACTCAGGAGGAAGTGGGTCTTAAGGGAGCCCATGTAATAAAGGAGCAGTATGAAGGTGATATAGCCCTTATTTTTGAGGGAACACTTGCCACTGATATAGAGGGCGTATCGGAAAAGAGTATGATTACAAGGGCTGGATTTGGCCCTGCTCTAACTCTCATGGACAGGAGCGTTATACCTTCTCACAGGCTACTAAGGTTTATAGAAAAAATTGCGGAGCGAAACAATATACCGTATCAGTACAAAATGCCGGGGGTTGGCGGAACAGATGGTGGTGCTTATGGCCTGAAGAATATGGAAGTTGCTGTGATAGCAGTGCCGGCAAGGAATATACACTCCCCTACTTCCTTAATTGACGTAAATGATTTCACCGCTACTTTGACTCTTGCAAAAGAGGTGATTCTTGCGCTACCAGAGTATTTAAATCGTGAGCGATAGACTCTACTATTTTTCAAGAATTATAGATGCCTATGTACTTCGGAAGACCAGTCAGCTGGACTTCTGGCACGGAAAACCAGAAACAAACCCCCGTGCAAGGTATGATGTATTGGGGCCCTATTATCAGAAGTTCAGATATAAAGCTCTTTACAGAGGGCCAAAAGACGAAAACGGTATACCGCTCCTTGATTATCATGGAAAAATAGGCAGGCAGTATAATCCGATAGCTATAGCGCAGTATGGACTCGGTCATTACAACCTGTGTTATGAAGGCAACACTGAAAGCTGCCATAAGTTTGTTAAGGTGTCTGATTTTATGGTGAAGACACTTGAAAAAAACGAAAAGGGGCTTTACGTATGGTTCCATCACTTTGACTGGGATTACAGGGGCAAGGTTAAATCTCCGTGGTACTCAGGTCTTGCACAGGGTAATGGTGTTTCACTCCTTGTCAGGGCTTATCATGAGACAGGCGAGAAAAAGTATCTTATCGCTTTAGAGCGGGCAGCAGAAAGCCTTATGTCTCCCATTAACAGCGGCGGGTGCACCTACAGGGACAGAAAAGGCTATAGATGGATTGAGGAGATTATTAAAAATCCTCCCACACACATACTTAATGGATTTATGTGGGCGGTGTTTGGTGTTTATGATCTGTATCTTTTTATACAGAGTCCTTTTTACAAGAGAGAGTTTGATTCATACATTAAAACACTACGTGACAATTTATATCTTTTTGATGCCAGAATATGGAGTTTTTATGATGCAACTTCTGACAGAATGCTCGCAAGCCCCTTTTATCACAGACTCCACCTGGTGCAACTTGATATTCTTTACAGGATGACCCATGAACCTGTTTTCAGGCATTTTAGAGACAAATGGTATGCCTATACTGAAAATGAATTCAATAAGATTATTGCTCTGTTCTATAAGGCAGGGTTCAAGCTTTTAAAGTACTGAGCATGAGGATTGTATGGACCAATCAGTTTGCACAGCTGCCAGATGCCGGGGGCGGCACACGGCATATTGAACTTGCCACAGAACTCTATGAAAATTATGGTATCCGCACCACAATAATAGCGGCGAATCGCAACTATCTTTCAGGAAAAAGAGTCTTTGAAAGAGATGGGTGTTATAAAATAGGTGGTGTTAATTTTTGCGTAATAGACGTTGCATACAGGCCAGGATACGTAAGACGGGCCTACTCATGGATAGAGTTCGCAGCGAAGCTATGGAAGAAGGGTGACTGGTTTAAAGAAGCGGATATTATTATAGGTTCATCTCCAACACTCTTTGGAGCCTATTCTACCATGAAGATTGCAAAGAAGTATCATAAACCCTTTGTTCTTGAGATAAGAGACCTATGGCCAGAGATATTGAGAGATAGTGGAAAACTGAGTGATAAATCTCCTGTGTATTTTGTTTTGGATAGAATTGCCAGAAAACTTTACAGAGATGCCCATTACATAGTAACACTTTCTCTGGGTCAGAAGGAATATATTGAAAATTTTACAGAAATACCCATGGAAGTCGTTTATAATGGAATGTCTGATAAAATCGTTGAGAGCCTGAGCGATACAAAAAAGTTTGATGGTTTCAATGTGGTTTATGCAGGTGCACTTGGATATGCCAACGATGTTGATACAATAATTAAAGCAGCAGAGTTATTGAAAAACGAAAACAATATAAGGATACACATTCTTGGGGATGGGCCTTATAGAAAAAAAATTGAAGGGGCAATACAGAAAGGTCTTTTAAACCTGATATACCATGGTTTACTGCCCAAAAAGGAGGCTTTCAGAATAATGGCCGGGTGTCAGGTTGGCCTTTTGACATTAAGAGACATAGACCTCTTCAGATACGGGGTAAGTCCCAATAAACTTTTTGACTACCTTTCTCTTGGACTTTACGTTGTCTCCACAGTGAAAGGTGAAATGGAAGATATATTAAAAAGAAGCGGATACGGTACAACTGTTGAGCCAGCCAACCCTCAAATTCTTTCATCAACAATCAAAGAACTTTATGACAGATTCACCAGGAAGCCTGAAATGTTTGCGGGTAAAACAGCAAGGGAGTTTGTCAGGAACAACTATTCCAGAGAGATAATGGCGAAGAAGCTCTTTAAAGTATTAAATGGCATTTACACGACAGAAAGATGATACAAAATCGTTATAGATGGTCAATTTTCTTATTTTTTACCGTCTTTATCATATGGGTGGCTCATCTTTTTCACTACATAAAATACGATAAGTTCAGGTTTCAGGATGACATTATTTATTTTACAGATGAAGGATTCTGGACATATCCAGCAAGGCATAAATACCTTTATGGAACATGGTATGATAGTAAATGTCATTATAATCACAGGTTTTTTGCTGAAAGACTATACTCTGAATCCTTTCCATATCTTTATTACCCCTGCTTTCTGGCTTGTTATATACATTTTGCTTGTGAAATTCCCTGTAAAGTCTATTTTTAGAGAAAATTCTCTCTCATTTACCATTGCTGCAGTTTTTTATTTCACAACAGTATTCATAATGGGAAATACAATAAGGTATAATCTTGCAGCACTTCCAGCCTATGTTACAGGCGTTATGTATCTTTACAATAAAAAACTATTCCTGAGGGACAGATGGAAATCTATAGCAATATTAACTTTAATGCTTTTTGGACTTCAGTTTTTTATCAGGGGTCACTTTACAAATACTTTTAATGATAAGGCACTTCTGATTATTTCTTTGTGGCTACCCTATCCCGCTTTTTACTATTTATACCGAAAGATGGGGCTTTCTTTAAGAGAAATTCTTTACATTATTTTCCTTGTAAACGGTCTTGTGTTTATAAGTCCGAAGGTTGGTATGTCGCTTTCAACTCTTGTGAACCTCTCTTACATACTGATAGTCAACCTGCTCGTAATTCTCTTTGGCATTAAAATGAGTGGCAAGAAAAGTAATTTGCCGACAATTTCATTCCCTTTATTCGTCCTGCTCCTCTATGCACTCATATCTCCAGTTTATATAAAAAATGAGGTGGGATATTTCAGGGGGAAGAATAGATTCAGGAATATTATCAATACCTGTGTAGAAGCTCATAACATCCAATTTGATGCTGTAAGTGGCAGGGCTGCGGATAACATAATGTTGTTCAGGAAAGTAGCTGTAATCGGGGTACTTGGTCCTGATTATGAGGTTGGTTCTTTTCATAGAGACAAAGGCTATATTCACGACACAAGCTGTCTTACGAAAAAAAGAATACTTGTATTTGGTTTTCCTTTTAAAAAGAGAGTGAGCCTAAAAGAGGATGCATATTTTGATGAGTTTTTACATGCTCTTCCACTTAATCCTTCCCATGTAAAGCAACTTGGCACCTGTAATTTTATCTATGATCTGGATACTACAAACTCTTCTGCACGTGTCTATACAAATCTCTATCTCATTGAGTTTCAGTAATCCCTCGTACTATTTTTGTGGTATCTTTAGGGGGAATTATCAGTCTTACTTTGACCCGGGATATAAGCTCTCCACCCTTTGAAATTTTTATAGCTCCCTTTGTATGGCCCCTATTTTCCCCAATAGCCTCTTGAGTTTCATTTACAAAAACCACTTTTGGTGTTGTATCCTGCGGAATTGAGAATGGAAACCACAGAATAAGTGCCACTAAAATTTTCATCATCTTTTATCACCTCCATTTTAACTTATGCAATAATTATGCCACAGTCTCACCATTAAATCCCTTGAGTGCCAATAGATTTCAGAGTGAAATATCCTGAGGAAAACATTTTGTTGTAATAATATGATACACTTTAGTCCCCATCTCTTTGAGGAGTTTTTCTTTTCCTTTAAAATTAACGTGCATCAATAAAGGAGGGAAGATATGGAGTTAAAGTCCATGGTAGAAAAAAGGGTAAAGGAGGCTGAAAACAGGTTAAAGGATTTTCGTATTAGCAGAGAAAAGCTTGCATCGTATATAGACCATACAATCTTGAAACCCGATGCCACTGAAAAAATCATTGAACGGGTTGCCAGAGAAGCTCTTGAATATGGTTTTAAATCTGTATGTGTAAATCCTTCCCGCGTTGTAATGGTGCGTGAGATTTTAAAAGATAGTAATGTAGAAACCTGCAGCGTTGTGGGTTTTCCTCTTGGTGCTCATACAACGTATATGAAAGCCAGGGAGACAGAAGAGGCTGTAAAAAATGGTGCCACTGAGATTGATATGGTTATCAATATAGGCTGGTTGAAGGATGGTGATTATGAGCGAGTGAAAGAAGATATAAAAGCGGTTGTAGATGCAGCACAGGGTAATGTTGTAAAGGTCATTATTGAAACATGTTATCTCACATTTGAAGAAAAGGTAAGGGCCACTGAACTTGTTGTTGATGCAGGCGCCCATTTTGTTAAAACATCCACAGGGTTTGGAACTCATGGTGCAACACCTTTTGACGTGGCACTCCTGTCAATTGTATCTGATGGAAAAATAAAAGTAAAAGCAGCTGGTGGTATTAGAACCTATAAGGATGCGGCATTAATGATTCTTTCTGGTGCCGACCGTATAGGTGCATCAAGAAGTATTGATATTATTAAGGGAATAAAGTAAGCTCACTTCATTACAAGATATTTTTTTATAAAAGCCCTGAGCTCATCCTCGGGGCTTTTGTTTTCTTTTATAATACCGAGAGCGCCTTCAATTATCTTCTGAAGATTTTTGTCCTTTTCGCAACACTGGATAATGTCATCTTCTTTTATCTCATGCCTTTTAAGCCTCTTTACCACTCTTTCAAGGCCGAGTAATGCAGGCTGATTAAGAGGAAATTCTTTAAGCGATTTGCCTTTTTTGCTTTTTTCCCAGTTTTTCAATAGTTCATCCTCATTTTTTATCTTTACATCACCAAAAACATGTGGATGTCTGTAGATCATTTTGTTTGTTATACCTTCCAGGACATCATTCAGAGTGAACTTCCCTTCTTCTTCCTTAATTCTTATATGCATGAGAATGAGAAATAAAAGGTCACCCAGTTCCTCTTTAAGTGAATCATTGTCCTTTCTTTCTATCGCATCCACGACCTCATACACCTCTTCTATGAGGTCGTTTTTCAGGGTCTGGCTGGTTTGCTTTCGGTCCCATGGACAACCATCCGGAGCCCTGAGTTTCTTTACAAGACGATAAAGACCATCAAATCCTTTAAACTGCATGTTTATATTATATTTTTTCCTTTACGTTTTTTAAAGATGAGAGCAAAAGCGGTGCAAGGAACTCACTTGCAATTAGTACAAATGCTATTATGGAAAAAATAAATGGGGCGATACTGTCTTTAAAGTAAATAAGGTGGTGGAGAGATAGGCCTGCCATTGGAATTTTTACTGAAATATCAACTTTTTTGTTATGACATTTTGAAATCACTGCGGCAGTATATTCAGATAAAACCTTTATAGAAAGTGCAACAAACCCGGCTAAAAATACTGAAATAGAAAAAGTAACCATTAACTGTCCCGTGTATGTGTAAACGAATGGATAAAGGATTTTTCCCATATCAATAACCCTGAAAGCTGGACGAGCTTTTCGCTCTGAAACTCTTTCCCAGAACCCCGCAAAAATCATGAGGAAAATAGAAGAGATGTGCAGATACATTTCCAGCAAAATGGCAATAACAATTGCAACAGGAAGGAATAGATATGTCCCTTTTCTACTCAGGGTACTTCCTGTTGCAAGAAATAAACCCAGGAAAGGAGCGATAAAAATGGCCTTTACAAGTCCTCTTGATGCATCTTCTGCACCACGAAATACGAAGTGTGCTGCGACTATGAGGAGCAATATCTGTAATCCGTCCCGAAAAATAATTCCTCCTTCTATGGTTTCCCTTAGTTTTTTTTCTATGGGAGATTCATAAAGTAGAATCATGGATGTAATGGGAGAAATTGAGAGAAACAGAAGAGAAAGCACCAGAGCAAAAGTTAAATCCAGACCAAGTAAAAGAAAATACACTACAAATGGAAGGGGAACAATCACGAATTCAGCAAGCACTCTCTTGCTTATAATGGCCAGAGAATGCTTTTTAAGGGCTGAAGTAAACTCATAACTGGCAGCATAGGCAAGAAACAACGTGGAGATTTCAAATACTTCTTTTAGAAGAAGAGAAGAAGTATTATTTCTTATTGCACCCATAAGCACCCCGCTTAAAAGGAAGAACAATGGTGTGGAAATTCCATAGGACAGGAATTCCTTTGCAAAGGGAACAAGCAGGAAGGTTGTACCAATAAAAGCCTGTGGACCTGAACCCGCAAGATAGAATAACACAAAAACAAACGGCAAAATCCAGAATATACTCATTTGGGTTGTGCCTTCAAAGTAAAAATTCCTGTGAACACGATGTTTATGAAGTATGCAATAACAATGGCTGCCCCCCATCCCCGAAGTATCTCTCCGTGTCCGAGTACATCTATTGCTATAATAAGAGACAGGGCTCCACATGAAACAAAGTGGTGGTCATCCTTGCTATTATATAGCCCACGGGAAATTGCTATCTTGTAAAACACCCTTAGAGCAAAAATTATGAGGGACTTTTTGATAACTTCTGTATTTACATTTGTAAATAACCCAATCATAAACAGGAATACAAGAAAAAATAATCTCTCGTCTTCTTTCAGTTTAAGTAAAAGTTCAAGAAGACGTTTGCTCCTTAAGAGGTTGGTGAGCAGAATCCCCATGATGAAGGAATAAAAAAAAGGGCTCTGGTCATAATGAATTGCAATATATGGTATTATAATGGAGCCACCCATAACTATGCTCAGTGCTGTGGTTGTATCAGGTGCTCTGTCTTCCGTGACCTTAAGTATAATTCCCGTTACAAGAACTGCTCCAAACATAATAAGTGAGCTACGATGAAATCCAGCAAGTCCAAGAGCAAGAGCAACAATGGCAGGTAGAAAAAAGGATGCTATTATCTCCTCTCTGGCAAGAGATACAATAAAATAGGGGCTTGCACCAACAATCACAAAGGCCAGAATAGCCAATTTTTCAGTAAGTGTTATACCATGAGGGTGAAGCACTAAAGACACTACAATTAAATAGACGATCCCCAAAAAGGCTTCCATAAATGCAAGTTTGAGAGATTTTTGTGCAGATTTAAGAATCATTGAAAGGTCCAGACTCATTCCATAAATTATACCAAAAAAACCTATCAGGAAAAGCTCAAAGAATCTGTATGTACCCGGCTCAAGCCCCTTAATATAAAGGCCACCTATAAGCCCTGAGGCTAAAAATAAAAATTCTGAAACGACAAACTTCTGTCCCCTAAAACTCAAGAATGACGCAAAAAATGCGATTAGAACAAGGGCAAATAGCCTCAAATCCCCTGCTCCACCCTGAAACTGTATATTCTGAGTCCTTTATCCAACAACTCTGGAGCAAGGTCGCTTAAGATCTCCCTGAGTTCATAGATGGCATTGTTTTCAGAGGTACCTAAAATTATTTTATGTCTTCCCCTATCCCCCTGCATGGCCTGTATTATTCCTGCAAATATAGGTATGTCCTCTGCGAGAACTTTTTTTGCACCCGTTGCATCTATAATAGAAATCCCTTCTATCTCAGCCTCTATCATGGCTTCAAGAAGGTCATCAAGAAACTCCTCCCGCTCCAGAATAAAGATATACAGATTCATCAATCCACCTCTTTGAGTATTTCAATTATATTTTCAGGTGAACTGGCGCTTTTAAGTTTGTTTCTTATATCCTCTTTACTCAAAATCCTGGCCACGTGGGCGAGGAGACTCAGGTATTTCAGGTTTAGTTTTTTATTTGCGACAACTAATATGAGAAGATAAACTGGCTCTCCGTCAAGAGCGAGGAAATCAACGCCTTTTTTACTCAAACCAAAAGCGACGTGAATGCCTTCAACACTATCTGTCTCCGTATGCGGGATAGCTATGCCATGTCCTATACCGGTTGATTTTATGGCTTCTCTTTCCATTACTTCTTTTCTGATTACAGAGCGTTTGTTTTCGGGTATTTCAGTCAGGATGGAAATAAGTTCATCAATTACACTTTCCTTTGATTTACTCTCAAGATCAAGTTTTATGTGATGTATATCCAGAACATCTAAAATTTTCATACAGCCTCCCTTTTGCGTATTTAGATTAAAGCAAAAATCAAAGATTTACAAATCAATTTCACATAACTTGACCAATAACAGGTTTTATTATATAATTTTCACAGAACGAAAACATAACTAAAAATGGAAACACTTGAATTGAGAAAAGCGCTTGTTGATAGTTTAAGAAAAAAGGGATACTTACACCGAGACGATATAGCAGAGGCTTTCCTTAATATTAAAAGAGAGGATTTTATCTGGAGCCTGTGGCAAAAAACAGCAGAGGGCTGGAAATCTTATCCTGTTAACAGACATGATGTAAGCCCTGAAATTGCAGAACTCATTTACAGAGACGATTCTATCCCCATACTTGTGGAAGATGATAATATTATTTCTTCTTCCTCTCAACCAGCAGTAATGAGTGTGATGATTGAAGAGGCAGATATAAGGAAAGGAGACAGAGTGCTTGAAGTGGGCACAGGCTCAGGCTATAATGCTGCTGTTTTAAGCAAAGTAGTGGGAAAAGAAGGAAAAGTAATTACAACGGAAATCAATGAAACCGTTTACAACCTTGCAAGGGCTGCTTTCAAGAATGCCGGTCTTTCAGAGGATATTATTCTTTTAAATCGCAATGCAGTTGAAGGCGTTCCAGAGCACGCACCATTTGATGTTATAGTTGTTACATCCTCCACCCCGGAAATACCCCATGTGTGGTTTGAAGAGCTCAAAACAGGTGGCAGAATCGTAATGCCATATGTCATAAGAGGTAGTGAGGTCCTTATCAAACTTACTAAACTCAACGATGAGGTGCTTTTTGGAGAGGGTATTCACTATGTTGTTTTCACAAGGCTGAGGGGTGCCAGTGCAACAAAACACTTTCCGCTTTTCAAAAATGAGTTTATCTCTCTCAAGGAGATTATAGAGGAATATGGAATTGAAGACCCGCATCTTACCCGCGCATTTAACGGACTTTCAAAGAGAGACAGACAGGATTTCGCATTTTTTGTAGCCATTCATTGCGAGGATAGTTTTTCCATGCTTACTGAAGATGAAAAGAAGGTTTATGGGATAATCAAGGAACAGGGTGAAGGTATGGGGGTAGTCGCTATACTTGAAGACAGGGTTATAAAATGGGGGGCACATTCTGCTTACTACGAGTTTAAAAATATATTTGAGAGATGGAAAGAACTTGGAAAGCCCGGGCTCAAAGACTATAAAATTGTATTTGTAAAGAGAAAAGCCGCTTCAGGATTTCTGGATACAGAGATTAACTTCGTTAACTTTATATAATATCGCTAATAGTGAGTTTTATACCACCATGCTCCAGCATTTCATCTATTGCTCTATCAACATCCCCTTTGTTAACATCAACTCCCTTTGAGGCATCTTCAAGGAAAAATGTACAGAATCCTTCTTTTATAGCATCCAGAACAGTGGCTTTAACACAATAATCTGTTGCCAGCCCCCCAATAAAAACCCTCTTAATGTTTTTCTCTTTAAGGTAAGCAGCAAGATCAGTACCAGAAAATGCTGAATAAGCATCTTTATCAGGATGTGTGGCCTTGGAAACAATATAGGTATTTTCAGGCAATTGAAGGTCACTGTGAAACATAGCACCGTGTGTGTTTTGAACACAGTGGGAAGGCCATATACCTCCATACTCTTTAAAAGAAGAATGATTTTCTGGATGCCAGTCCCTTGAGGCCACAATCTGTGCTCCTTTTTCTGTGAATATTTTGATGTATTTATTTAAAACAGGGACCACCCTGTCGCCATCTGGAACCGGTAGAGCCCCACCTGGCATGGAATCATACTGTACATCCACTATTATTAAGGCATAATCTTTCGTTATTCGTACCTTCACCGCATACAACCTCCGTTTATAAAAATTATAACTCCCAAACACCATTTAATCAAAAACACGCAACAAATTGCGCCGCAATAATTTAAGTTGTAAAATTTGAAATTTTATGATCAGAGCCTTATAATTATTATCATGAATTATGTCTCTGTTTTTATAACTTTACTGCTTCAGTTCGCATCACAAACTTTTCTTATCAGATTTTCAGATAGTGATTATCTGATAAGAAAAGATGGGCAGAAAGTACACGTCCAGACTTCACCGACCATTAATGCCATTAGAGTGCCTCAATTTTACGACATACCTGTTGTTATAAAGCGTTTTTATCTGAAGGAACAACCCGTAAAAATGAAGGTGCTGAATTATACATATTCTCAAGTTGTAAAAAACGTTGATATTCAGATGACACCATCCCCTGTGCCCTTTTCAGTGAAAAAAACTGCCTATAAATACACAGGAGAAGGAATACATATTGAATATCCTGCATACCTTGCTGATGTGAGAAAGGAAAATGGAATTTACATTGCAAATGTAATTATCTTTCCTTTTAAGTATGATAAAAAAGAAAGAATCCTTTTGAAACTTGACTCCTGTAATATAGAGTTTGAGCTTCACTCTGGTACAGTTACATCCAGAAAGGCTTATGATGAGCCTCTTTACTTAATAGTGTCAACAGACAGTATTATTCACGGATTTGATTCACTTGCTCTCTGGAAAAAGCAGAAGGGCTACAGAGTTAAACTACTTTCAATGGAAGAGATTGACACAACTTATACTGGTTTAGATAGTGCTGAAAAACTTAGAAATGCTCTTAAAGAGTATTATGCTGATTCAGGACTCATGTACGTTTTGCTTGGTGGGGATGTGGATAAGGTTCCAGCAAGAATTGCCTATGCAATGACGTGTAATGCTGGTTACAGGGATGACGAAGACAGCATAAGGGCTGATCTTTACTACTCTGACCTTGATGGCACATGGGACTTTGACGGTGATGGCATCTATGGTGAGGTTGAGGATTCGGTTGAGTTATATCCGGATGTCTATGTGGGAAGGGTTCCGGTGGATAATATAGAAGAGGCAAGGAATTTCTCAAGAAAACTCATAAACTACGAGCAGCATCCAACTCAAAGAGCAGATAATGCCCTGTTCTTTGCAATGATACTGTGGAATGACGATCCATACCCTTATACCAATTCAGGTGAAAGTAAGGACTATATAGATACCACTTTTATGCCAGAATACTACGAGATCACAAAACTCTATGAGGCACTTGGCAATGAAACCTATGAATCTGTTACATCAGCACTTAAAGAAGGACAGGGAATTCTGAATCACGATGGACACGGGTGGTGGACGGGTATGTGGTTAAACGGTAGTCCGTCATGGGAACACCTCTCAAATGAAGATGCCGATACCCTGAAAATGGCCTTCTCTGGAGTGCTCTATTCCATAGGATGCTGGGTTGGTGCATTTGACAGGGAAGATGCCATCTCAGAACATTTTGTGTTGAATCCTGATGGTCCTGTGGCAATGATAGCAAATTCAAGATACGGATGGGGGTCTCCGGGCAATCCCCTCTACGGTTACTCTGATAAGTTTGACCATAATTTTTACCGCAAGATTTTTATTGATTCTGTATTCCATGTTGGCATGACCCTTGCCGAAGATAAAGCAGACTATATTCCCCTATCTCACTGGAAAAATGTATATAGATGGCATCAGTATCAGTTGAACCTTTTTGGGGACCCTGAAATGGAAATTCATACCCGATACGAAGGCGATGTTTTGAGCAATTTTCCGCTATATTTGCATCCTGGGGGTACGGTGTCTTTTTCAGTATATGACACCACTGGAAGGGTTTTGAGCGGTGCAAGGGTCTCTCTTTCCTATGGTGATTCCGTTTATGTTGTAGCACAAACTGGATTCTCTGGTGCTGCGAGTATAACCGTTCCAGAAAATATTCCTGATTCAATGTTGCTTTTAATCTATGCAAGAAACCACAGGACACTTATAAGATGGGTTTACAACTCTGGCACAGTCCTGGCTGAAAACTTTGAGATTTTAAATAACGATTCTGCATCGTATTTCTATCCTGACGAGACGGGGACATTGAAAATCAATTTCCGAAATTTGACAGGTAGTTCCATAAGCGACTTCTATGTAAAGCTTACGGGAAATAACATAACATTTGCACAGGATTCAGTTGTTATTGAAGATACTGTTCTGCCTGATTCTACATTCTCCATTACAGTCGGCTTCAGTATTCCGTCAAATCTCGCTGATTCTGACAAAATCTCTTTCACTGTTGAAAATTCTTGGGGTTCCAGAACTTTCATAAGATATATCAAAAAGCCACATGTCCTTTTGAGGCCTCGCTCACCAGTAAATCTTGTGACAGAAGGCGTAGATACCTTTGAACTTGTAATTTACAATGCTTTCTCTTATGACCTTTTCAACGTGGTAGTCTATATTCAGTCTGCATCGGGAATAACCCCGTACCAGGATTCCATAATGACAGGCACAATTCATGCACACGACTCTGTTGTTATTGGTTTTAGCGGCTATGTGTCTGACTCAATCGTCAATATTGAATACCGAATAAAAAACAACGCTTTTTTAGATGATACTGTCAGCATTTCTTATGGACTAAATCCCGGGAAATACCTGTTTGATTTTGAAACATCTATGGATGGTTTTTATTTTACGGGGAACTGGCAGAGAACCACTACACGCTCACATTCAGGGAATTACTCCGTATGGTCGGGAATTTCCGGCCACTATGCAAATAATGCCCACGACACATTGATGACGCCGTGGATAAAAACAGGTTACAGTCCAGTACTTTCCTTCTATATGTGGTATGATGCAGCAACCTATGGCACCGACGGTGTTCATATTTATTATAACGTAAATAATGCCTGGAGAGAGCTTGATTATCTCGGTTCAGGCGGTGCACTTATGGATAAGAGTTTTATCGTAGGATGGTCAGAATACCGTTATTTACTTGAAGGGCTTGGTTATGGTGATTCTACACGCATAATGTTTGTTCTTATAACAGATGATAGCGACACAGCAGAAGGGTTTTATATAGACGACATAAGTGTGAATTCAGTATCATACTCCAGTAAGGAAGAAAATCCACATTATGGTTTCTACGTCGCCATGCCTTCAATTATAAATACCAGAAGCCTCTCATTTGAATACAAACTCAAAAAGGCTCCATCTATATTTGTTTTTGATGTTAATGGAAGAAAATTACTTTCAAGAAAACTTAAAAGCAAAAAGGGGCGGGCAAATATTGATTTGGGAGAAATAATGCCCGGACTTTATTTTGTTATCGTAAGTCAAAATAATGAAAAAATCGTAAAAAAGGTGGTGGTAGAAAGATGAATACGCTGAAATACAAAAGACCAAAGGGTACAAGAGATATAATACCTGAAGAGTTTGAGCTTCGGGAAAGGCTGATAGAAAAAATCAAAAAATCCATACGAGCGTACGGATACAAGTTCATAAATACCCCAACGTTTGAGCATACAGAACTCTTTATTCGTTCCATTGGAGACTCAACGGACATTGTGGAAAAAGAGATGTATACGTTTCAGGACAGAAAGGGAAGGAGCTATACGCTGAGACCGGAAGGCACAGCTCCAGTTATACGTGCGTTTTTAGAAAATAGCATTATGCCACCCGCAAAACTGGCCTATATAATGAACATGTTCAGAGCAGAAAGACCCCAGAAGGGGCGTTTTAGAGAGTTCTGGCAGGTTGGGGTTGAGGCAATAGGAATAAAAGACCCGCTGATTGATGCAGAGGTTATTGAAATGGGATACAGCATACTAAAAGAGTTGGGTGCTGAAAAGCTTGTGGTTCTTATAAACTCAATAGGCTCCATAGAGGAAAGACAGGCTTACAAATCAGCTCTTCTGGATTATCTCAACGAAAAGGAACAGGATGGATCTCTTGAGTTGTGTAATGACTGTAAAAGAAGAAAGAGCAGGAATCCCCTGAGGATTCTTGATTGTAAAATAGATGGTCCCAAATTAAAGGATGCACCAAAGCTAAAGGAGTTCCTGTCGTCTGAATCCTTAAAATACTTTGAGGAGATAAAGACGTACCTTGACAAATGGGGTGTAAAATACAGAGAGGAGCCGAGACTTGTCAGGGGTCTTGACTATTATAACCACACCGCCTTTGAAATAGTATCCGAGAAAATTGGAGTTGAGGATACTATTCTGGGTGGTGGAAGATATGATTCTCTCGTTGAAGACCTTGGTGGTCCTGCCACTCCAGCAGTGGGCTGGGCATTTGGACTTGAGAGGATAATCAACTACTTTTATCAGATACCAAGGATTTCTGGTCCATTTTATTTTGTTGCCACTGTTAACGAGTTCTCAAAGGGTTACGCCATTGGCCTTCTCAAGAAGATAAGAGAGTGGAAAATACCATCTGACATGACTTACGAACCTAAAAGCCTGAAGGCACAGATGAAAATTGCAGACAGGTTAAATGCTGTAAAGGCAGTTATTGTTGGAGAAGACGAAATCAAGGTGCAGAAGGTCAGGGTAAGAGACCTTGAAACAGGCAAGGAAGTCTTAGTGCCAGAAGAAGAACTCGTACGCATCTATGAAGAAGAGATGGCCAGACGAAACAAGCAGGAGGCTATATAGAGACCTTCAAAGACGGCTTGCAAGGAGAATAGTTCTTGCAGGTCCTGAGAATCCAGTACGATTATTACTCGCTGTTGATGTAAGTTATAGAGAGGAAGATGCCTATGTAAGTGCTGTAATCTGGAATACGGAAAAGGCATGTCCCGTTAGAATTTATCTCTTAAGGGTTTTGGCAGAATTACCCTATATATCTGGAATGTTTTTTATACGGGAACTTCCTCCTGTTGTTTCAATAATCAGGACATTCTCAATAGAGTTTGATCTTTTGCTTTTAAATGCATCCGGCATTGCACATCCTGCTGGAATAGGACTTGCATCCCATGCGGGACTCTACTTTAAAAAGCCATCCTTTGGTATAACAGACAGAATACCTTGCGGTGCATACAAAATGCCCGGCCTTAAAAAAGGTAATTACACCCGGATTATGGACAGAGAGAGGAGAGTTATAGGTTATGTATTAAGGTCACAGGATTACGTAAGACCCATATTTATTACACCGGGGCATCTTATATCTCCGAAAAATGCATTAGAAATTACAATAAAATTACCTTTTCATGCAAGATTTCCAGAACCTTTAAGAATTGCCGACATTTACTCAAGAAAGGAGTTTAAAAAAGAGATAATAGAAGGGTGCCGTTAGTATGAGGCTGTCCACTCTGTCAAGTATACCCCCATGCCCGGGAAACAGATTTGAAGAATCTTTTTTACCTTGCTCTCTCTTCCATACTGACTCAATCAGGTCACCAACAGTGGATGTATATGAGACCAGAAGGGAAAAATAAAGCATTGTTTTGATGGTAAAACCGAAATCGTTGTCTATGAGGTATGAATAGAGTATCATACCTGCAAAGAGGGTGAAGAATCCAAAAATAACTCCTTCTACGGTCTTTTTAGGACTTATTCTGCGAGCAAGTTTATGCTTACCCAGAGCCTTTCCAAAAATATATGCTCCAGTATCATATACCCACACCGACACAAAAAAGAGCACGAGGTGTTTAAAACCGAGGTTTTCTCTTATCAGGATTACAAAAATCCCACCAATTAAAAGATACACAAAGACGAATAACTCGCCTGCAAATTTTTCAAAGGTATGACCTTTTTGCCATCTTACAAGAAAAACGGTAATATAAAGAAGTAACAAAACACCCATAAGGTAAAAGAAGCTCTCTATATTTAAAACGTAAAAGGCTACCATCGTGAAAGTAAGTAGGATGAGAGAAAAATAATTTTGAATCCTACAAAGGTTCAGATATTCAAGCATTCCTCCCGTAAGAAAGAGTATAACAAAAACAAGAAGTGGTATCCCGGATATGTAGAAGATAAGAAACACCACAGGAATGAGTATAGCCCCTGTAACAACGCGCCTTACAAGCTCTTTCAAGACACTCTCCCGAATCTGCGCTCTCTTTGAGAGAACTCTTCAATCATCTTTAAATACTCTTCTCTCCTGAAATCAGGCCACAGTGTTTGTGTAAAAAACAGCTCAGCATAGGCAATCTGCCACAAAAGGAAGTTTGAGATTCTCTTTTCACCACCTGTTCTTATGAGCATATCCGGGTCTGGCATACTGGGTCTGTACAGATAGTTTCTAAACTCTTTCTCTGTAATGTGTGATTTTTTTTCTTTAAGAAGTTTGTTTATTCCATGTATTATTTCACGCCTCCCACCGTAAGAGAAAGCAAGATAAAGATGTAGATCTTTGCAATTAGATGTTTCTTCTCTTGCCCACTCAATTTTTTCTCTCAAAAAATCAGGGATAAGTTCTTCATCGCCTGTTAAATCAAATCTCACGCCCTTATTTTTCAATATCGGTATTTCTTCGTCTATCAGGCGCATAAAGAGCCTCATCAGAAACTCAACCTCTTCTTTTGGTCTCTGCCAGTTTTCAGTTGAAAATGTATATAAAGTAAGGTACTTTATTCCAATCTCCCTTGAAACCTCTATGACATCTCTAACAGATTCGCTCCCTACTCTATGTCCTATATATCTTGGTAGATTCCTCTCTTTTGCCCACCTGCCGTTACCGTCCATTATAATGGCAACGTGCAGGGGTATTCGGCTCATTCTTCAAGTATCTCCGTTTCTTTATCCTTTACCAGTATGGCGACCTCTTCAATGTATTTATCGGTAAGCTTCTGAATTTTCTCTTCGCCTTTCTTTCGTTCGTCTTCAGATATTTCTTTGTCTTTTTCCATTTTCTTCAATTTATCCATTCCATCTCTTCTTATATTCCTTATTGCAACCCTTGTGTCCTCTGCAAACTTTTTCACTATCTTTATGAGTTCCTGACGGCGTTCCTCTGACATGGGAGGAATTGGTATTTTTATTATGTTACCTTCCACACGTGGATTGAGACCGAGCCCAGACTTTTTAATTTCTCTGTCTATTTCAGGTACTACTGTTTTGTCCCACGCCTGAACGACAAGAAGATTTGGTTCAGGAGCATTTATTGTTGCTACCTGTTTTAAAGGAACCTTCTGGCCGTAATACTCTACCCTTATACCATCAAGTATTTGTGGACTTGCACGACCTGTGCGTAGCTTTGAAATTTCATTTTTAAAAACGTTTACTGCTTTCTGCATCCTGTCTTCAACGTCTTTGAATACGTGTTCCATTTCTCACCTCCTTGTGTGGTAACGTTTTAATTATTATAAACCAAAACTTTCAGAAAATATAATGATTGCACCTCAGGTGTTATCCTGAAACTTACCCTAAAAATCGTGTAATCAAACATTCGTATAGTCAAGGTCATGGTTAAATTTAATATTCATGTGTTGAATTATTCTGTACAGATTGGCATGGATAACAGGGGTAGTTTTTCTCATCCATCTGTCATTTAGAGTGGAAAGCTGGACAAACAGGTTTACTTCAAGGGATTTTATTGATGGGAAATAACCTCCGAGTTCAAGTCTCATTAGTTCAAGCCCTGAGTTTATGCTTTCTACTGCATTGACGGTACTTTTAACCCTAATTTCCCTATCGTTAACCTTAAATCTCGCTCGTAAAACCCATTCGCCTCTACTCTGTTGCCATCCTTAAATATAAATCTCTCTCCGCTACCATCAAAGCATTCAATAACTCCTCTAATATCCCTATTATCGTGATGTTCTCTCCTGCCTGCATCCTCTCTATGTAATGATTCGCTACCGCACTTATATGCTCTTCTACTGGGCTCTTTTCTCTCCTCTTACTCCCCATTTCTGCCTACTCCTTCTTCTTCTCTTTACATTATTTTTTATCTCCTTCCTCGTTTACACAATTTTTGGATATACTACCGGCTGATGCAGAATCTTCAGAAACAAAACATCTTACTATATCCTCCTTGCAAGATGTTATTTTGAAAAAGGTGAGATTGAAAAGTCTCTTTCTTCACTCATTCAGGTTGAAAAATTTATTGAAGAATATCCTGATGACATTTACAGGGCAGAATACAAGTACGTTTCAGGTTTGATTTATAGAAAAATAGACCCTGAGCGTTCCATTTCTGACCTGAAAGAGGCTCTAAGATTATATAAAAAGATGGGTTTTAAGTAAAGAGTTGATGAGGTGGAAAAGGGCCTCAACCTTCCACCCCATTAAAACCATCACCTGTCAAAATGCTGTTGCTCAAACAGATATCTTTTGATTTTGTTGGTAGTAGTTTTTGGAAATTCCTCGTCCCTTATAGTAAATCTTTTGACTCTCTTATACTCAGCGAGTGAAGCTCCGTATTTATCAATCTCTCTTTTCAGAACCTCATAGACATCTTTTTCCGTGGGGTTTTCAATACCCTTTTTGAGGAAGTACTCATCAAGCTTTTCCATGTTGGGGTAAACTATGGCATGAACCTCCTCTGCCCCGGTATCGGGATTAAATCCTCTAAGCACCAGAATCTCCTCAATAAAAGGAGATTGAAGCAGGACATTTTCAACCTCTTCCGGAAAAATATTTTTGCCACCTTTGGTCACTATCACAGATTTCTTTCTGCCTGTTATATGGAGATATCCATCTTCATCTATGTAGCCAAGGTCTCCTGTAAGGAAAAATCCATCCGGAGTGAACACCTCTTTGGTAGCATCTGGATTTTTGTAGTAACCTTTCATAATATTTGGCCCTTTTGCGGCGATTTCACCCACCCCATTTTCGTTAGGGTCAATGATTTTTAGTTCCACATCAGGAAGTGGCACACCGGCTGTTTCGTTTTTAGGGCAGCATGGAGGATTCAACGTTAAAACAGGTGAGGTTTCTGAAAGCCCGTATCCCTGAAGTATTGGAAAACCCAGCTCTTCAAGTCCTCTTGCAACCCATAAGGGAAGTGCAGCCCCTCCTGATATCATAAATCTTAATTTTCCAAATCCCATTTTCTCACGTATTGACCTGAAAAATATCACACTTCCTTTACCTTTACTGAATGTGTTTAAAAGTTTTGCGCCACCCCTGATAACAGTAAATATGCCCTTTGTGTGAACAGGAGCCTGCTCTATCTTCTTCTGTATTCCAATCAGGATTTTCTCAAGAAGAAGAGGTACTGCAAGGAAGACAGTTGGCTCTGTTTCTTTCAGGTCTTCAAAGAGTATTTTAGATTTCAAAGAACGGGCGTATGTAATTGATGCACCTTTAGCCAGTGGAACGAGATTTCCAGCGGTGTTTTCATATACATGGTGTATAGGTAGAACAGAGAAAAATCTATCATTTTCATCAAAATAAATAACTTTTGATATCTGATCAACGTTGGAGGATAGGTTTCTATGGGTTAGCATAACTCCCTTTGAACTTCCTGTCGTCCCTGAGGTATAGAGTATAACAGCTACATCTTCCAGATTAACCCTTTCTATAGGTACCACATCATTGTAATTCTCAAAAATTTCAGGTAGATTCGGCACTTCCTCAGATTTATCCATGCTAACCACTAAATTAAAGGTTTTCTTTTTACAACTTTCCTTTATCTCAAAAATCGTGTCAAGATATCTTGACGAAGCAAGCACTGCTTTTGCTCCTGAATGATGCAGAATGTGTCTTATCTCCGTCTCTTTCGCTCTTGAATCAAGAGGGACCACCACTCCCCCAATCCACAATATGCCAAAATATGAGATAATCCATTCAGACCTGTTCTCACCAATAACCCCTACGAAATCTCCCTTCTTTATACCCTGACTCTTTAAAAAGCCTCCTATCTTTTTAATTGATGATAACATTTCTGCGTAAGTGTATTCTCTGTATTTTTTTGTTTTCGCGTCCTTTATTCTAACAGCAAGTTTATTGGGAAATCTATCTGCAGTGAGTGCTATCATCTCATTTAAAGGCCTCACTCCTATCCCGTTTCTTATTTCTTTAAAACCCATATTCTCACTCCTAAAGATTAAACCTTTTGAAAATCCCGTCCACATGTTTCAAAAAGTTGTGATTAAGGGCCTCCTCTATTTCATTTTCATCAAGATAATACTTTATTTTAGGATGGTTCTTTAAAACATCTTCAAAATCAAGTCCTTCTGTCTGTGCTTTTATTGCGCACTCCTTTACCCAGACATAGGCTTCTTTTCTCGCAATCCCTTTCTTCACAAGCGCAAGAAGTATGGGTTCTGAAAGGTAATATTTACCATATTTTTCCATATTTTCTTTTATCCTGTCCTTGTTAATCACAAGTCCTTCAAGGTTTTTTCTTAAAAGCCTTAGCATATAGAAGAGAACTTCAGTTGCATCGGGCAGAATGAATCTTTCCACAGAAGAATGGGAAATATCTCTCTCATGCCACAGTGCAATATTCTCATGAGCCGGGATAAGATACCCCCTTAAAAGGCGAGCAAGCCCCATAAGACGTTCGCTCCTTATGGGATTCCTCTTGTGGGGCATAGCTGATGAACCTCTTTGCTTTGAGTAGAATGGTTCTGCCATCTCCCCTACCTCAGTCCTCTGCAAAAGCCGTATCTCCTGAGATATTCGTTCAATAGCTTCACCAATAAGGGCATATACTGACAGTAAAAATGCTATCCTGTCCCTTGGCACTATCTGGGTTGAAACAGGTTCAGGTTTGAGACCAAGTTCCTGCAGCACCTTTTGTTCCACTTCTGGTGGAATGAAGGAGTAATTCCCCACCGCGCCGGATATCTTACCGTAAGATACTTCCTGTATAGCTTTTATCAGTCTTTCTCTTCCTCTCAAGAATTCTGAATAATGGGACAGAAATTTGAGCCCGAGGCTTGTGGGTTCAGCAAACACCCCATGAGTTCTTCCCATAAACGGGACATATTTATTCTCAACTGCTTTTACCCTGAGCGTGTTTATTACAAGGTCAAGTTCTGAAAGGATAAGATTTAATGCCTCAACAAGAATAAGAGCCTGGGCTGTATCAATGAGATCGCTTGATGTAAGACCGAAATGTAAATACCTTGCATCTTCTCCAATCAGTGTTTCTATAGCCATCAAAAAAGCCACAACCTCATGGTCACTTTCCTTTTCATATTCGTCCTGCAATTTTATGACTTCATTTATATCAAGTGCTTCCAGTTTTGGGGCAAGTCTTGAGGATAATCCTTCCGGGACTATACCAAACTCTTCTTCAGCCTTCAAAACCTGATACTCAACATGTATCCACTTTTTTATCTTATTTTCCCTTGAAAATACTTTCTCTATTTCTGGATAAAGGTATCTTTCGATCATGGCACCATCCTGTATGATAAAATCATCCCATAAGGTAGTTTTGATTTTAAGACAAGGTCCTTAATAGAAAATGGCCTTTTCATCTCCACTTCTTTAATCTTTGAGACGTTCAGCATTTTCTTCATAATTTCTTTTGCCGTGGTAAAATCACCTGTGGTATCACATAATCCAACATCTACTGCCTCTTTACCCGAGAAAATTCTTCCGTCCCCAATATGGCGAACTGAGTCCTCTGTAAGTCCTCTCCCTTTGATAACTATTTCCACAAATCTTTCGTAGGTCTGGTCTATCAGCCTTTCTATAATCCTTTTTTCCTGTGGTGTCATATCCCTGAAGGGAGAACCAATATCCTTGTGTGCACCCGATTTTATAACTCTCATTTTTACTCCCACTTTTTGTAGAAGCCCGCTGAACTCTGGAAATTCAGCAATAACACCAATAGAGCCTGTTATAGACGATGGATTTATCACTATTTTATCGGCAGCACATGCAATATAATAACCACCAGAGGCTCCAACCTGTGATATGTAAGCAACTACAGGACGATTGATTTTGCTCTTAAATCTGAGGATGGCCCTGTAAATTTCATCAGAAGATACAGCACTTCCACCCGGGCTGTTTATATAAAGCAGAATACCTTTTATGCGTTTATTTTTGGAGAGTTCATCAATCCATTTCACTAAAGGTTCAGAATTCGTTATTGTTCCAGTAATTCTGACCACACCGATCTCTGTAGAAAACATATCAAAATTCCCCCTTGCTCTGAAAATCAAAACAAGAAGGAAAAACACCAGAACTCCTACTACTACAAATACATCTCTTCTCTTCATGCTCTTAATTTTATACTAACCCCACCAGTTTTTCAAACAATAAAGAATTGTGTGCGTTTACCAGAGTAAAAGGCGCCAATAAGGGCGCCTTAAAGTCTATCTATTCCTTGTACTCCACAAGCTCCATGGAGGAAAATGTTCCATCATCCTTGTCAATGTATTTGACATAAATGGGCAATGCAACCTCAGGGTCTATGCACGTTTCATACACTGTTTTACCATTGGATTTCATCGTAAGGAGTTTCCCCTTTCTTCCCGCATATTTACATTCACCTTTTACATTAAACTCAACTTTATCTCCATCCTTTGACTTGTATGACCAGTGGGAGCCTTCCTCAAGACCACCTGCAAAAGCTCCACTTGTAAACACAGCCATGAAAGCATTGGCAAAAAGTGTAGTTGTAAGAGGAGTAAGCCAGGGATTGAAAATCATCTGCCCAAAAATTACACCTGAAATAGAACTCGCATCGTCAACGGTGGTGGAAACACTTCCCTCATTGCCCGCAAACGAACCATTGATTTTGATTTTGTACTTTTCACCCTGTTTTGACAGGTCTATTACATATTCACCTTTCTGTGTCTTTCCATCCTCATCTTTGACTGTAAGGGCATACTTGAAATGCTCAGTACCCTTGAATTTGTAAGGTTCCCAGACCTTTGTTTCTTTCTTATTCTCCCCTGCTGTTAAAACAGCTGCCATCACCATAAGTGCTACAAGGGCATTTTTCATAGCTTCCCTCCTTTGTTTTGTTCTAAAGTATAACTTAACAGGCGGGCTCATTCAATGAGATTATAACTCTTTTTTTGTGTTTCGGGGCTCCGATTTTATAATTTTCTTCATGCTTAAACTGTTTTTACTACTTGTGGCCTATTTTCCCAGAAGTGTTTATTTTGATAACCTTCTCGGCGGAGACTATATGGCAGCGGGATTTGTCCACAGTCCTTTAGCAATTTCATCATCATACGACAATCCAGCACTTTTAGGTATGCTGGGAAATATTTTTGCCTTTAGCACCCAAAGCCCACGTAGTAATCCTACTTTCTATGTGGATACACTGGGCAGGTCCAAATCTCCTCTGTGGGGTATAGTTACACCAAAATTTGCCCTGTACTACAGAAAAGTATTTGCAATTGATATTAAGAGAAGCTCACCCTACCTTATTGATAAAGAGAGGTATTCAGAATACACAATTTCCCTTGCATCATCCAGTAAATCCACTTCTTTAGGAGTTAATTTAAAATATCTGACAGCATTGTATGCTCATGCTTATTCAGATTCTATAAACCCGACCGTTATACTTGACTTTGCAAAGGGCTTTACCCAGGATGTAGGTATTTACGTAAAGGCAAACAGTTTTTCTTTTGGTGCTGCATACAATAATTTATACGGTCAGCTATGGTGGGAAGATACCACAAAAGAACGGTTGCCTTCTAAATTCTTTCTCACACTGGGGCTACACCTTTTCAATGACCATTTACACATCGCTGGAGAATATGAGAAAAACTCGGCCAGTTTGCACAGCGCCCTGAAGGGCGGACTTATATTCTATATTCCCTATGAACCACATGGATGGAAAGGGGCATTATCTTTTGGATATCTAACAGATTCAGAGGATAAATTAATAACCTTTGGTTTTATTATTGATAAAGGTGCATTAAAAACAGGTTTTGGTTTTGACAACAAAGGAAACCTGTCTGTTACCGTGTACACAAGTGGCCAGTAAACACAGGAGGACAAAATGACAGAGCAGCGTAAAGTAATTCTTTCAGGGAACAGACCAACAGGAAGGTTGCATATAGGGCATCTTTTTGGTGTTCTTGAAAACTGGGCAAAGCTTCAATCAGAATATGAAACCTACTTTGAAGTTGCTGACTGGCATGCCCTGACAACAAAATACAGGGATACAGAAACCATGAAACAGGACATAGAAGATATGGTTATTGACTGGTTGGTTTCCGGTATTTCGCCTGAAAAATCTGTTATTTTTGTCCAATCACATATTAAACAACATGCGGAACTACACATACTTTTCTCAATGCTTGTTTCTCTTTCAAGGCTTTTGAGAAATCCAACATTGAAGGAATACATTGCAGAAAAAGAAACACTTAAGTTGAAAACAGAGAAGAAAACACTCAATAAAATAGCCGCAAACATAACTCATAAAATCATCAATGAGAATGAAGAAAGAAGAGGGGTGCTTGAAGGTAAAATTAAAGAGTTTGTGCTGTCCGAGCTTTCGGAAAATCTATTTTCCGAAGATACAGAAGTTCCTTACGGAGACATTGTGAATTATGGCTTTCTGGGTTATCCTGTTTTACAGGCAGCAGACATACTCATTTACAGGGCACATGTTGTGCCCATAGGGAAAGACCAGTTACCCCATCTTGAACTGACAAGGGAGATTGCAAGAAGATTTAATTCACTTTACGGTCAGGTATTTCCCATACCTGAGCCACTGCTAAATGAATTTGCAAAGGTACCGGGAACAGATGGCAGAAAGATGTCAAAATCATACGGGAACACTATTCTTATAGGAGAGGATACTCAAAGCCTTAAAAAGAAGATTATGAGTTCATATACAGACCCTCAGAAGATACGTAAAAACGACCCCGGGCATCCTGATACCTGCCCCATATTCCAGTATCATCTTATTTTTAACAGGGAAAACACGGACATAATAAAGAATGAATGTATAAAAGGTATAAGAGGCTGCGTGCAGTGTAAGAAAGAGATATTCAGCAAAATGGATGAATTTATGGAACCATACAGGGAAAAGAGGGCAACTTTTGAGAAGAAAAGAGACTTAGTATGGGATATTATAAAAGAAGGTGATAAAAAAGCCCGTGTAAAGGCTGAGGAAACAATGGAGATTGTAAGAGAAAAGATGAGGATAAACTACTGATGTTTACTGGACTTATAGAAGATGAAGGGAAAATTGTCAATGTTCTCAATGTGGCCCATGGTAAGAGGATTAAAGTTAAGACATCACTTTCAGTAGGTATGGGTGATTCGGTAGCTGTGGATGGGGTTTGTCTTACGGTAGAAAAGATTGAAAAGGATATTCTCACCTTTTTTCTTTCAAAAGAGACACTTGAAAGAACAAAGTTCAGGACACAGATAAAGGTTGGTCAGTTTGTAAATCTTGAGAGGGCTCTTAAAGCAGATTCCTTTCTGGGTGGACACTTTGTAACAGGTCATGTGGATACAACGGGAAAGGTTAAAAGTATTCAAAGAGAAGGAAGTTCATATAAGCTTACTGTCTTTTATCCTTCAGATTATGGGAAGTTTCTTGTTGAAAAAGGCTCTGTAGCAATAGATGGAATTTCTCTCACGGTAAACGAAGTAACCCCTGTTTTTTTCACCGTTCAGATAATACCTCATACCTTCAATGTGACAACCATTAAGAGGATGTCTGCAGGATACACGGTTAATCTTGAGTTTGATATGATAGGAAAATATGTGGTGAAAGTGGTGGAAAATTACCTGAAAAAATCAGGCCGTTACCTCATTTGATGGAACTTCGCGATGCTGTTTCGGAATTCATAACATATCTTTTAGAAAACAAAGGCTACTCCTCAAATACTGCACAGGCATATGAGAGGGACCTGATTAAACTCATGGAATACATTGGCGATGATATAGAAGTAAAGTCCATAGGTAAGGAAGAACTGCAAGAGTTTGTAAACTTCATAAGTAAATACGGTCTTGCGGCATCCACAAGGGAAAGAATAATTGCAGCCCTTCGCTCATTTTTCTCATTCATGGCAGAGGTTCATGAGCTTGAATTAAACCCCGCAAAACTGCTATACATGCCCAAAAAAGTCAAGAAAATCCCGGATTACCTTACAAAAGAAGAGATAGAAAAGTTACTTGAAGCTCCGAATATATCAACTTCCCTTGGACAGAGGGACAGAGCCATGCTGGAACTTGACTTTGCATCTGGACTCAGGGTTTCAGAACTTGTTAATTTGAAATTGAAAGACATTGATTTTGATATTGATTTTGTGAGGGTTGTGGGAAAAGGCAACAAAGAGAGGATTGTGCCTTTTGGCAGCATGGCCAGAAAATTCCTTCTTTTGTATATAAAAGAGGGCAGAAAGCAGATTTTGAAAAAGAAGACACCCTATCTTTTTCTAAACTACAGAGGGGAACCTATAACACGGATTGGGTTCTATAAAATTCTAAAAAATTATGCCATAAAAGCGGGCATCAGAAAACGGGTCTATCCCCATATTTTAAGGCACAGTTTCGCCACCCAGATGCTTCAGGCTGGATGCGACCTGAGAACACTTCAAATACTTCTTGGCCACTCCTCCATAACAACAACACAGGTCTATACTCATGTGGATATAAAGCTTCTGAAAGAAACATACGAAAAGGCACATCCCAGAGTTTAGGAGTGTTTTTTTATTAATTCAAAAAGCTTTTCTGCAAGATAAGGATAAGAATACTCCTTTTCAGGCCCAAGCAAATACTTATCTAATTTATCCTCTCTCCAGAGACTGTATAATTTTTCAAATATCTCTGCCATACCCACTGTGTCATCCCATCTTGTCAAGAAGGGTGTATGTCTCTTTACAAGGTCGTAAAGCCAGCCTTCCTCCAAAAAAGCGGCAAGCGGCCTTTTCATATTCAAAAGCTCATAAACCTTACTTGTAGATACAAGATGTGAATGTCTTCCACCTGAGGAAAGCAAAAGTAGAACATGTGCCCTGTTTACAAGTTCTGGTATATCCTTCTTTTCCACATAGGGAATGGATATAACCTCATCATCTGGGAACTCTGAAAGCCTTCTCTCTATTTGTGGAGTTTTATTCCCGACAAAATAAAATTCCACTTTAGCGCCGTAATGTTTTGAGAAAAAGAGGTCCAGTGCTGCTAACAGGTAATCTGCGTTTTTGTAGTTACCACCAAGGGTTCCTGCATACAAAAACCTCAATTTTCCACCCTTTTGAGGTGGTTTTATTCTCTCAATATCCTCATTCCTGTAACCAAAAGGCAAAAAATAAACATTTTTAAGATTGTATTCGCTCCTGTAAGCAGTAACCATTGGCATGTTAATGGCTGTTATGAATCTTGCTGTCCTTAGGATCCTTTTTTCATAGTAATATGTAAGCCTTCTCTGAAATCTATTCTGATAAAGATTATAAAGGTCTTCTTTCCATGGGTCCTGCATGTCTATTGCATATGGAATACCAGTTCTTTTGTGAATAAGGTATGTAAGAAATAACGAGGAAAAAGGGGGAGAAAAAGTAAAGACGAAATCTATACTGTGCTCCTTTGTTACTCTCAGAGCAATGGGTAACGCCCTTTTAATAAACAGAGTTGCACCATCAGGCCAGAAGAGGTTTCTCATAATGGATTGAAGGAAAGATTTATCTCCGTATTTCCTTTTAACCGATGGCATTTTTACTCTGAAAACAGGAATGTTTTTTATGTCGTTCTCAAATGTGTAATCCTTTTTTCCAAAAACAAAGCCTTCCTGTGATAGAACATAGGGCTCAATGCCCAGTTCCGACAGGTTCTTGATGAGTTCCACTGCTCGTGTTACAGGAGTTGATACAGAGTATGGAGGAAAATAGAATGCAATAAAAAGCACTCTCAAGCTAAACTCTCCACTGTTTTAATAACATTATTCTCAAAAGTTCCTATTTTTCTGACAACTGAGTAATTAAATTTTATAGCGTCTGCGTAATCAAGATTTTTCATGTTTAACAGCTTCATAATAGACGCTACGAGTGAATTAGAATCCCTTTTTTTGAAAATGAGTCCATTTTTTTCATGAGTTATCCATTCTGTATTGGCTTCAACATCACTCACCACAGGATAAAGTCCCACTGCCATTGCTTCAAGGAGAGAAACACTCGTTGAATCATAAATACTCGCAGAAATATAAATATCTGATTCTCGTAATATTCTTATAAGTCTTTCCGATGGAAGGTATCCTGTGACATGTACCCAATCATTTAATCCGTATTTTCTGATTTTCTTTTCAATGACATCTTTTAAACTCCCGAATGATGCAAAGATGAAACGAAAATCCACTTTAGATTCTTTTAAAATCCTTAAAGCATTCAGGATTGTTAAAGGGTCATATTCAGGTTCAAGTTTTCTGTGGGAAACCATTTTAAGAGGTATTGAAATACTTTTCCTTTCAGGAAAGATATACCATATTTTTTCAGGTCCAAAGGGAAACACTTTAATCTTTTTATCACTTACGCCAAGTTTTTTCAATATCACCATCATGTTATTTGAATCCACAACCAGAAGTGTAGATCGTTTTACAACCATTTTTAAGAAGTTGCGATGGATGGAGGATTTGAATGGTGTTATAAGAACATCGGGTCCCCAGCCAACCATTATAATCTTGCCTTTATGAATCTTTGAGGCCACGTAACCATACGAACCAATCATGTGCGCTATGACAACATCGGGTCTGAATTTTTCGTAGAGTCTTTTCAGTGCATGAGGTATAACAAGATAACGAAATGGTCTCCTTTTTACAAGAGGCCTTACATAAACTACTTCTTTTTTCCAGTCCTCTCTGGGCGGCTCAAAACCAGTTGTCAGTACATCATGTCCTGCCTCTATAAGTATCTGGTGCCATCTTATGGTATGAAAAGAATAGAGGTCTCCTAACTGGAGAATCCTTATACGCTCACTCCTCCTCTATTATGTCTCTCATAAATTCAAAGAGTTCGGGATCAATCACTTCCTCAGTATCCTCTGTGAGAGTTTCAATTTCGCCCATGAAAATATCATCTTTATCCAGCTCTGCAAGGTGCTTTAGATACAAAATAAGATACTTAAACAGGGAGAGCTTGTCCTTTTCAGAGGTAGAATGCTCTCTTGCATACTGAGATATATCAGCGAGTATTGTAAGAATATCCACACCCTTCTGGTATTGATTCTTAACAATTAACAAACCTTCTTTATATTCTTCCCTTACGAAAAATGACGCATTCTGAAGTTTTGCCATCTTACAAAAGCCTCCTTAAGGGTAAATTTTTTCAAGTAATCTCGGGAAAGGAATGGATTCCCTCACATGCCTTATTCCAGAAATCCAGACAATGGTTCTTTCAATGCCAAGTCCGAAACCACTATGAGGCACAGAGCCATACTTTCTGAGGTCTAAATACCATCTATAATCTTCTACCGGAAGGTTCTCCTCCTCAAATCTCTTTAATAGAGTGTCATAATCGTCTTCCCTCTGTGAGCCTCCTATAATTTCTCCATAACCTTCCGGTGCAAGCATATCCATGTTAAGCACCACATCGGGATTATCAGGGTCCCGCTTCATATAGAAGGGTTTGATTTTGGCAGGATATCTGTGGATTATAACAGGAGTTTCAAAGGCCTCAGAAATGGCTGTTTCCTCATCACCCCCAAAATCATCACCCCATTCAAATTCCATTTTCCTATCTTTGAGAATACGGACGGCATCATCATATGTAATTCTTGCAAAAGGTCTCTTTATTTTTTCAAGCTTTTTAACGTCTCTACCGAGTATTGATAATTCTTCTTCTCTCTCATTTAAAACCCTTTTTACAAGATATTCAACAAACTCTTCAGAGAGTGCCATAATATCATCCAGTTCAAAGAATGCTATTTCAGGCTCAACCATCCAGAATTCCATAAGATGTCGTCTGGTCTTTGATTTTTCTGCACGGAATGTCGGCCCAAAACAATATACCTTTCCATGAGCCATGCAGGCAGCCTCAACATAAAGTTGACCGGACTGGGAAAGGTAAGCGGGTTCACCAAAATAGTCAGTTTTGAATAGTGTGGTAGTTCCTTCACAGGCTGATGGTGTAAGTATTGGAGAATCTATTCTGACAAACTTTTTTTCATGAAAGAAGTCCTCTATAGCCTTTTCTATGGTGTCCCTTATCCTTAATAAAGCCCATTGTTTCTTTGACCTGAGCCACAAGTGTCTTTTTGGTAATAAAACTCCCACATCAGGAATATTTTCCTCTCTAACCTTCGGAATAGGATAGTCAACTGCCTTCTGAATTATCTTAAAGTCCTTTACGTCTAACTCAACTCCACCAGGAGCTCTTTTTTCTTCTCTAACAGTTCCAACAAGAACAATGGACGATTCAAGAGTCAGATCTTTAAACTGCTGAAAGAGTTCGTCAGGTACAGTTCCTTTAACCATGACGCTCTGAACAAAGCCACTACCATCCCGTAAAATAAGGAACTTAACCTTACCAGAACTGCGCTTGTTATAAAGCCAGCCCCTTATTTCAACTTCTTCACCAATGTGAGATTTTAAGTCCTCTATATAAACCCACTTTGCCATACTTAAATTTTAAATTAAGAAGGACAATCGGTCAAAAAAGCACAAAGGGAGGGCATGAGCCCTCCGGGGTGCAGGATGGCAGAAAAGCGGACTATTTTTTAGTCCATTTCGCCTCGGTTTTACTTTTTTCTCTATTCATTATCTCATCAATGTCCGATGTCCCATATCTTTCCTTAAGTTCATTTTCAGGAAGAAGTTCCAGTTCAAGCCTTCTCCATTCAGAAAGCCCAACTATTTCATTGAATTCTCTCCATGAAACTCCAAGTTTTACCATCGTCTCCAGATCTCTGTTTTTCAGGGCTTCAAGGGCCTCCTGCATGGCCTTTACAGCAGGATAAAGACAGACCATGGGAACGGATAGATACCTTACACCTGCGTCCTCAAGCTGCTTAAGTGTGAAGGGTGGAGTGCGGCCACCGGGTATTATATTAAACGCTACAGGTACCGGAATCTCACGAACGAGTGTTTCAACCTCATCCATGGATTCCGGCGACTCCACATAAATATAATCTGCACCGGCATCTGCATAGGCCTTTGCCCTCTCTATCACGGCCTTAAAACCAAGCACGCTTCTTGCATCGGTTCTTGCACCTACTATCATGAAAGGGTTTTCTTCGTCTCTGGCTTTAACGGCTGCTCGTATTTTTCTCACCATATCTTCTGTTGGAATAATCTGTTTCCCTTCCATATGCCCACATCTTTTTGGCCACACCTGGTCCTCAATTCTTATTCCCGATGCCCCTATACCTGCGAAATTTTTAACAGTCCAGTACACATTCATGGCGTTTCCGTATCCTGTGTCAGCATCCACATCCACGGGAAGTTTCACAGCATTTACAATGGTTCTAACCCTTTCCACCATCTCCCCATAACCAACGAGACCTATATCAGGTTGCCCTATCAGGGAAGCAGATATTCCATATCCTGTGGTACCCACTACACTGAAACCAGCCTTTTCTATCATTATGGCAGAGAGAGCATCATAAGCACATGGCCTCAGCACCAGTCCATCGCCCTTGATCAGGCTGCGAAACCTGTTTGCCCTTGTTGCGAAATCATCGCATACCTGCATTGTGAACCTCCAATTTGTATTGTTGTCCAAATGCTTGATTGTGCATATTTATATTATAAGGCTGAACGCAGGGAAGTCTTAGAAGTTTAATAATTCAGATAGATCTCCAGATTAATCTTTTAAGTTTTTCCTCATCATACTCCCTGAGGGTTTTACGCACTTCTTTAATAAATTCGCTGTATTCAAAGCTATATGCACCATTTGGTACAAGGCGTAGTAGTTTTTCAAGCTCTGTTTTGCTGAGGTTTTCCTCGTTTGAATACAATTCCTCCGTTAGCTTCTCTCCAGGTCTTTTTCCCACAAATTTAATCATGATGTCAACATCTGGTTCAAGCCCATGCAATCTTATAAGTTCCTTTGCAAGTTCAACAATCTTAACTGGTTTTCCCATATCAAGGACGTAAATTTCTCCCGTTTTTCCTATTGAACCTGCCTCTAAAACGAGTAAAACGGCTTCCCGTGTTGTCATGAAATACCTTTCCATATCCGGATGAGTTATTGTAACAGGACCTCCCTGGCGTATCTGCTCGTTGAATATGGGAACCACACTCCCTCGTGAACCTAAAACATTTCCAAATCTCACAACGATGAAAGATGTGTTCTTATAGTCTTTTGCCATACTTATCGTTATTTTCTCCGCAATTCTTTTAGTGGCTCCCATGAAAGATGTTGGTTTTACTGCTTTATCAGTAGAAATCAGGATAAAGCGACTTACATTTGCTCTTGCGGCTTCCCTTGCTACAATGTAGGTGCCTATTACATTAACTCTTACTGCTTCATCCGGGAATCTTTCCATTACGGGAACGTGTTTATATGCAGCAGCGTGAAATACAACATCTATCTTCTCTTTGTTAAATATTCGGGCAATTTTTTCCTCATTAGCAACGTCTGCAACGTAGTAATCTACGTCAAGATACGGGAACTGTTTTTTCAGTCTTTCTGAAAGTAAAAACACGTTTGTTTCATCAATATCCAAGAGCACGAGTTTCAGGGGAGTGAATCTTGCCACCTGATAAGAAAGTTCACTACCAATTGACCCGGCAGCTCCTGTTATCAGGATGCTTTTGTGGTTAATAAACTTTTCTATAACTTCAGGTTCTATTTTTATTTCCCCTCTGAATAAAAGGTCTTCAGTGTCAACATCTCTTACCGTGAAAATGGAACTGTTTTTATAGGCTATATCAATGCTTATTATACGCAGTCTTATGTTTGAACGCTCACATTCCCGTATGAGTTTTCTCAATTCTGTTTTCTCCACAGAATCCCCTATCACATAAATGGTATCGTACAGTCTGTTTTTTACAATGTACATGAGGTCTTCATAACTCCCTATAATTCGGGTTCCACGAATAAAATCGCCCTTTCGTGCCATATCCGTAGCAATAATCCCGTCAATAAAAAATGAGGATGGAGTCCCCTCCATGGTTCTTAAAAATTTCTCTACTCTTGACGTGTCTCCCACCAGCACAGCCTTTCTCTTTCCGCTTACACTCTGGGAATCAGCACGAAAAGTTAAATATAAACGTTTGGATGCAAGTAAGGTTAGAGAGAATACAAGAGAGAACATATATTCAACCACCAATAGACGCAAGTTAAAAGGCACATCCACCAGATAGAGCATTAAAATAGCAGGTACTTCAGCAAGAAGCATGGCAAATCCAAGGTCAAACACCTCTCCTATGCTGACAAACCTCCAGCTTACATCAAATAGATGAAAGGCGTTCAAAAGAAGGAGTCTGAAAACAAACAGAACCGAGAACACAATACCATACAAAATAAAATCAACTCTTATACCGACTATGTAAAAGGATAAAATCAACGATAGAGCCCACAGTAAAGGGTACATCAACAAAAAGAATAATCGTCTCAGGCCACTTGTTACTCTCATGCCACCTTTACGATACCCTGTTTCAGCGTTTTGACCACGTAAATCTGCTCTTCATGGCTTATACCTGTAAAAAACGGCAAAGCAAGCACCCTTTTTGAGGCCTCTTCAGCAACAGGGAAATCACCTCTTTTATAAGGCAGAATATTCTTATAAACAGGTTGCAAATGCAGTGGAGGATCAAAATATGGTCTCGTCTCAATACCCTTATCTCTAAGATAGTTCATCACCTTATCCCTCAATTCCATATGCCTGAAGCGAATAACAAATACAAACCAGTTGGTTTTTACGCCATCTTCTTCTCTGAAGAGTTCTATTTCATCCACTTCTCTGAGAAGTTCTTCGTATCTTTTGAATGCTTCTCTCCTTTTACTTACTATTTCTGGAAGGTGTTCTAACTGGGAAAGACCAAGTGCGGCATTTAAAGCGGACATTCTGTAATTGTATCCCACTTTTTCATGAACAAGCCAGCTGGAAGTAAGTGAACGTCCCTGATTTCTAACTGACAGCACATAGTCTCTGATTTTCACATTGTTTGTAACAACCACTCCACCCTCCCCCGTGGTAATCTGCTTATTTGCGTAAAAAGCATAAATCCCAGCATCACCAATTGTGCCTGCCATGTGCATCCTACCGTTGATGCTTATATAACTTCCAAGTGCCTCTGCTGAATCTTCAATAACTTTAAGGTTATACTTTTCTGCAAGTTCAATAAACCCTTTCATATCTGCAGGATAACCATATATATGAACAGGCATTATTGCTTTGAGAATCCTACCGGTATATCTATTTTTAAGTGCTCCATCATGCCATATATAGGTCTTTTCTATACACTCTTTAACCCTTTCATAGGAGAGATTGAGATGCTCAGGCTCAACATCACAAAATACAGGCATTGCTCTCTCGTAGAGAATCACATTAGATGTGGCAATAAAGGAATATGGCGTTGTGATAACCTCGTCACCATCTCCTATACCAAGTGCTTTCACAGCGAGATGAAGACCCGCTGTGCCACTTGAACAGGATACAGCGTACTTTGCTCCGCTTATTTTGCTTATGTATTCTTCAAATCTTTTTATGTAAGGCCCGGAACTTATGTAAGGACTTGAGATAACATCCCGTATATATTCAATAGCATTCTCTGTTTTATAAGGTCTTGAAAGAGGAACCTTCATCATCAGGATAGTTTAAAAGAACAATGACGAACGTAAAAAACATATTTCGTCCCATTATTCAGCAAATAAATCCCGCACTAATAAATCCGAAAACACATACTATCTCAGTGAACCACGATGAACTTCCCCGATTTAATGTATTTATTACCAAGAATTCGGTAAAAGTACACACCATTTCTGAATACAGACACAGGCATTTCAATTGCACCTGACCTTGCAGCCGTATAGTATTTTGCCACTTCTATCATATATTATGACTTTCTCATCCCTCTCCATTCTTCTGAAATAAAGAACCTTTCTGAAAACGTTGAACCCAGCATTATTTTTTCCTGAGTTTTCGTTCACTTCATTAGCCTCAAAATCGCTCACCGCATCCACTATAAATTGTGCAAATTGAGGCCCTGCTACATTATTTGCAGAATCATTGGGGTGTGAGTCAGTGCCTGTATGACTGCGTTCGTATTCATACTTCAAGAAAATATTATCGGAATCTGCAACTATGCCCCTGAAATCAAAAATATAAATGTTCGGATGTTCTCCATCTTCATTCAAAAAGGTATCTTTTACCCAGAAGGTGAAAGATCTCGCCCTTTCTGCATTTCCAAGTG